>Ga0210385_10000016_pt1 | contig 280998 bp, 271 predicted proteins | sample IncBWH26OmetaG_FD_160107 | JGI IMG/M metagenome (GOLD analysis project Ga0210385, IMG submission 160107) | Forest soil microbial communities from Barre Woods Harvard Forest LTER site, Petersham, Massachusetts, United States - Inc-BW-H-26-O ...
ATAAGACCCAGCGACAGACCAAGTGCCGCAGCAACCGACCTGGCCACAGTCTTCAGTTTTTGCGCGAGCATGGCGACCCTCCCTTCGACATCGCCGGTACGCTGGCGACCGCCGAGACGCCGTTGCGTTGATTTTGCAACAACAATATTTTTTTCGTCAAAAGAGCCTATGGACACGTCATTTCGCTGTCAACGTGCCGGCCTTCGGCCGCATGGACGCAGGAGATCCCCGGGCATTCATTACTTGCCGACGTTCGGCGCCTCGATATTGGCCGGCACGTAGCCCATGTCTTTGAGCGTCGGATCGAGCAGATTGCGTGCCAAGAACTGCTCGGGATCAGGCAGCGGCTTGTCCTGCGGCCATTGCCGCGCGGCGATCATCGTCAGGCGGCGCGACTCGAAGATCTCACGGAATAAGTCCGGCGGCAGCTCGGCACCGAACGTGTTGTGCACCTCGTCCCAGATCAGGCCGGCTTCCTCATCGGATTTGATGCTGCCGATGTGGTGTCGTAATGCCGCGATCGAACCTTGCTTGTTGTCGCGGAAATACATCACCGCCTTGGCGATGGCGCGGATAATCTTCTTCACCGTCTCGGGATTCTTCTGGACAAAGTCTGCTGAGCACCAGATCGTACCTCCCGCGCGCGGGATAAAGTCGCCGGTTCGCAACAACACCTTCAATCCGACTTGCGCGGCCACCGCGGCGTGCGGAACGGTGAGGCCGGCGGCTTGAATATTATCGTTGACCAGTGCTGCGATGCGCTCAGGTTGACCCTGGAACGCGATGATTTTGTAATCCTTGCCGGCGTCCATGTGAAAGAAGCGGTGCAACACCGCTTCCAACTCATCATGGTCCGAGCTGCCAGGCTGTCCATATCCAAATGTCCGACCCTTGAGGTCCTCCGGACTGTTGATGCCCTTGCGCGTGACGATCGTCCACTGCGACTTCAGCGACTGACCAACGATGTAAGTGATCTTGGCGCCGCTCAGCGCGGCCTGCGCCCCGCCCGAAGGGATCGGCGCACAGTCCAGATTACCGGAGAGAACGGCGGTGACCTGCGTTTTCGGATCCAATTCGATGAGACTCGCATCGAGGCCCTCAGCTTCGAAGAAGCCTTTTTCCAGCGCGACATAGGACGGCAGGTGGAAGCCGTCGCCGCCAATCACCTTACCGATGGTGACCTTGGCCTCCCGCGCGTCGGCGCTTATTGGAATGGTTAGCGCGATTGCGACAATCGGTATGAGCAACAACCGAAGCATCCGCATGGCAATTCTCTCCCGCTGAACCAATCGCATTGGGCGGCCGCGTGACCATACCACGCCCTTGCCGCGCCTATGAACCATATCGCCTGCCGTCGAGGCCGGCGGCCTGCCGAGCACGGCCTCAAGAACCATGCATCGGTTCTTTCGCCCGCCTCGCGTTTCGCGCTTGTCTTTGGTAAAGGAAATTCTCATGAAACGAAGTGATCATCGAATTCTCACGACGCACACCGGCAGCTTGCCGCGTCCATCGGACCTCGTCGAAGCTCTCAACGCCAAGGAACTCGGCAAAAACTTCGACGAGCGCGCGCTCAATAGCCGCGTCAGCCGGGCCATCGCCGAAATCGTGCAGCGCCAAACCGACACCGGCCTCGATGTGATCAATGACGGCGAGCACAGCAAAGTAAGCTGGATGGCCTACGCGCGCGGGCGGCTCTCAGGTCTGGAGGAAATTGACAATCCGGTACGCTTCCGCGGCGCGACCCGCGATTCACTCGCCTTTCCCGCCGCCTACGAAGACATGAAAACGATGCTGGCGGGAAGGTCGTCGGCCATTGTCGCAAAGCGCACCGTGCGCCCCAAGGCGTGGATCTGCAGCGGCCCGATCGCTTATGTCGGCCAGAACGAACTACGCGCCGATATCGCCAACCTCAAAGCCGCACTCAAAGGCGTGAAAGCCGAGGAGGTTTTTGTCACCGCAATATCGCCGTCGAACTTGGAGCTCTATTACGACAATCACTATTACGGTTCGGCGGAGGAGTATCTCACCGCATTGGCCGACGCCATGCACGTCGAGTACAAAGCCATTGTCGATGCCGGATTTGTGCTGCAGATCGACGATCCGCGGATGGCGACGCACTACAATCGCACGCCGGACGTGTCCATCGACGATTGCCGAAAATTCATGGCGTTGCGCGTGGAGACCGTCAATCACGCGCTGCGCGGGATTCCGGAGGACCGCGTTCGCTTTCATACCTGCTACAGCGTCAATATCGCGCCGCGGATATTTGACTTCGAACTAAAGCATTTCGTCGACTTGATGTTGCAGATCCGCGCCGGTGCCTACGCTATCGAAGCCGCCAATCCACGGCACGAACACGAGTGGGAACTGTGGCGCGACGTGCGACTGCCGGAGGAAAAAGTTTTGATTCCTGGCGTCGTCTCACATTGCATTCATCTGGTCGAGCATCCGGAACTGGTGGCGCAACGCATCGTTCGGTTCGCCGAGGTGGTCGGACGCGGGCGCGTGATCGCCGGCACCGATTGCGGTTTTGGCACATCGGGGGCCGGTGACGAAGTGCATCCCGATGTTGCATGGGCCAAGCTGCGGTCGCTGGTCGAAGGCGCCCGCATCGCGAGCAAGAAATTGTGGGCCGGCTAGCCCCACAATTGCTTGCTGGCTTGTGCGGCGCCGGCAACAAGGGCGCCAAGTTTTAAGAAGACGATCTCCGGATCGAGCTTGCCGTAGCCCGCCGCGGTGCCGAAGCCGCAGTCGGTACTCGCGATCACCCTTTGCCGTCCAACGATCTGCGCAAAGCGCACGATGCGCTCGGCGACGAGGGAAGGATGCTCGACATAATTGGTCGATGTATCGATCACCCCCGGCAGCAGGAGCTTGTCGTCGGGAAGCGCAAAATCGCGCCAAACGGCCCATTCGTGGGCGTGCCGTGGATTTGCGGCCTCGAGGGCGATGCCTTGCGCCTTTATGCCAAGAACGATCCTGATGATCTTGGCGAGCGCGATGTCGTGGGTGTGCGGGCCTTCGTAGTTGCCCCAACACACATGAATCCGGACCATGCTGGGAGGAATATCGCCGAGCGCATGGTTCAATGCTTCGGCGTGGAAGGCGGCGCGCTGTAAAAATTCGGATTCGGAAAGGTCCTGAAAGGCCGTGTGGCGCGACATCGCCAGATCGGGGCAATCGATTTGTAGAACGAAGCCCGCCGCGGCAATGGCGGCGTACTCTTCTCGCATCGCGCCGGCGATGGCCGCGACATAGTCTTCGTGGCTGCGATAATACTTGTTCGGCAGAAAGCTCGCGACCACCCCGGGAGACGCCGCGGTCAAAAATGCCTCGGCCGGCCGCGCCGTATCGACGGCGGCGCGCATATTGGCGAGGTCGTGCGTCAATGCCTCTCGATTGCCGACGGCGATCGGACCAACGCAAGCCACGCGCTTGAAGCGTCTCGCCCCCGAAAGCTGCGCCATCTTGCGGCGGAGATCGGGAAACGGCGCCAGATCGGCGTGCGGCTTCGAGCCTTCCGTGCTTCCTTCATCCGAAAAGCCGGTCAGACGATCGTGCACATAGGTGGCGTAACTGATCTTGCTGGTCTCGCCGTCGCTGACGACGTCGATGCCGACATCGACTTGACGCTTGACGATGTCCAACACGGCCTGTCGAACCTCATGATCGAACTGCGCGGTATCGTATGCCCGGCGGCTCTCACGGTCTTCCAGCAGGTGCAATACCGTGTCGCTCCGCGGCAGGCTGCCAACATGCGTCGTCAAAATCCGTTCTTGGCTCGACTTCATTGATATTGGCCGTTCAGGTTATGCATCGTGACGCACCCGCCGCTCGGTGACGTGCAAAAGCGTGTTGATCGCGACGGCAAACAGAAACAGCAACAAGGTCAACGCGAAAATATCGACGACGTTATGAATCTCAGTCGCCCGGATCAGCGCAAACCCGATACCCGAAGACGATGCGAAAAGTTCCGCGATCAATATGCCCAGCAGCGTCACGGCAATGCCGATGCGGATCCCGGATAGAATTTCCGGTATTGCGGCGGGGGCCAAAATCGTAACGATCGTTATAAACGGCGATAGTCGCAACGCTTTCGCGGTCCTGCGATGCACCGGCGCGACGTTGCGAACCGCATTCATGGTGAATATGGCCACCGGAAATATCCCATGGATCACGCCAAACACAATCTTCGCCGTGAGACTGAGACCGAAGATCAACAGAATGATCGGATAAAGCGTGATCTTGGGAATCGAATATGCAGTACCGAGTATCGGATCCGCCACGTCGCCCGCGAAGCGACTGAGACCAAGCGTAAGACCGAGCAGCATTCCGCCGGCAATGCCGATGATGCATGCATAGCCGAACGCGATGCCGGTGCTCGCCGCATCGTTCCAGAAATTTCGCCCCTTAAGCAGCGTAACGGCGCGTGAAAGCGTGTCGGCCGGTGAGGGCACGACGTCCGCTCCGACCAGCAAATTGAGAATTTCCCAGGATACGAGAAAGCCCACGGCCAGAAGCAGTCCATCGTAATTTTGCGGCTTCATTGCTGCCCGAAGCGGTGGTGAAGCCGCTTCTCCCAGTGCGACAACACGCCGTTAACGGCCATGACCAAAATCAAGAGCAGTAGCAGCATTCCGTACATCGTTCGGTTGTCGAAATCTTGATAGCCGAAAGCGATCCGCTTTCCGATTCCCGCCGTCGCCAGGATGAATTCGCCGGCGACGATGCCGATGACCGAATAGGCGACGGCAAGTTTGATGCCGGTGACGAGATGTGGCGCCGCCGCCGGCAATCGCAGCAGCAAGAGTCGACGAATCGGCTTTAGTCGCATGACAGTCGCAGTCTTGGCGATGACCCGCGGCACCCGATCAAGCCCGATCATGGTATTGACGATCATCGCAACGATGCCGAACATCGCGCCCATGGCGATCAGGGCGGATCGCCCGACGCCGAAGGCAACGATCAGCACCGGGTAGAAAATGAATACCGGTACGGCGTAATAAGCGGACAACAATGGCTCGAATGCCCGCCGCGTTCTCGGCAGCGCGTGCAGCGCGGCGCCAAGCCAGAAGCCCAGGACAACCGAAAGAGCAATCGCCGCAAACGTATTGACGACGGTGAACGCGATGTCGCTATTCGCTTTGCCGCTTACCAGTATTTGCCAGAGCGCGACAGCGACCTCGGTCGGCGGAAGCATGGTCGCGCGAGGTATGACCGCGGTTCGGCAGAAGATTTCGAGCGCGGCAAATGCTCCGACGACCACGGCAGTGCGGGTCACGCCGACTTTGGTGAGACGCGATATTATTCTTGTTCTCCGTATCGGTGTCTAAAGAGCAAAGCCGTTGGAAACGATGGTATCGCGATTATTCACAGCGGCTTTTGCAGATCTTTCGGCAGGAATTCCTGGTCGATCATTGCATTCCAGTCGACGGATTGGTCGACTTCGCCGACGAGCTGCAAACCTTCCGACATTTTCTCGAGTCCCGATTTCTCGAACTCGCCGCGGGTCCACTCGCCTTCATAGCCGAAATATTTGGGAAAATAGGTCGCGACCTGTTGGGGGTCCTGCTGCCAGACTTTTGCATAAATGCGCATGGCGTCATCCCGATTCTGGTAGATGTAATCCGCTCCCCGACGATGAATAGCGATCAATTTCCGCAGCAACTCCGGATTTTTCGCGGCAAACTCCCGGGTGGTGATGCCCACGAGCCAAGTCATCCTCGGGATGAGATCGGCAAACGGCAGGATTATCCGGAATTTTTCCGGCTCCAGCGTCAGGATCGGATCGATCAGGGGCGCCGCCTGAATGGCGCCCGTCGTCAGAGCGGTGAGGCCCGAACCAAAGCCACCTGTGGCCACGGCTTCGACTTTGTCCGTCATCTGCGTTTCTTTCAAGGCCAGATGCAGCAGGACGTCGCTCGTCGACCTCGGGGCCGTATAGCCGGCTCGCTTCCCGGCAAGATCGGTAACTTTGCGGATGCCGGTTTTCGGATCGGCGACAAGGGCAATTTCACCGATATGACTGCTGGACGTATTGACAATGACGATATCGAGGCCGGCCCTTCTCGCAGCAATCGCCGCGGAGGTCGCTACCTCGCCGTAAGGAAGATCGCTGGCAAGGACATTGCGCAGCGTCGTGCCGCCGCCGGCGCCCGCGATCACTTCATTGATCTTCACGCCGGCTTCGTCGAAGTATCCCTTTTCCATGGCAACCGCCCAGGGCAGCGTCGCAGTCACGCGTCCATATTGGCTGATCGAGAGTTGGTAGGCACGGGACGAAGACGAAATGGTCGTCAGGCTTGCGACAATCGCCAATAGCATCAAATGTTTCATCATTGAAATCTCCCATGGCATTTGTCATTGCCAAGCATGACTGCGCCAAGTTCACGGTCTCGCAATGCTATGAGTATCTTGAACCAAACTCGCAACGCAAGAAGGGGCACGGGCGAGTTGTCAAAGCGCGAGCAGATGTTGTGCGAGCACGCCGGTGTTCAGGGTCGCGAAAAAAGGAGTTTCATGTGACCCCGGGGATCGCACTCCGTTCGGCCTCGGAGTCTGGAAGCACACTTGATGCGCACGGCACCTCAAAGCGCCGAACGATAGGCAGCATTGTAATCGAATGGAAGTTTAAATTTAGGTCGAAATGCTGCGTGTCGATTGGTGTCTTCGCAACATTCCAATCGCTAATTTGGCTTACGGTCCGGCGGTGACGGTCGATAACACCGACAAAGCCGCGACATTTCGTTGAATAGCAATGGGGCTCATCATGACTTTTCGCATGCGTCAGGACAATCGCAACAAGGTTGAGCGGACGGCCTGGATCAACGTTGGTGGCGGTCGGCCGTTGCGAAACTGCACACTAGTCGACATATCCGTCAGTGGTGCGAAGCTGTCGCTCGAAGAGATCGATGACATACCCGACGTCTTCAGCCTATGGCTGTCGCGCCACGGGCATCCCCAGTATTCATGCCGCGTTGTTTGGAGCAGGCAAAATGCAATTGGAGTTCGATTTTCATCGGACGACGAGAGCGCGCGTACGTAATTGAGCTGTGCGAATTGGCCGGCGGTGCTGGCACCACAGATGAATTGAAACGTTCGCCGCAATTCGACGGCCCGCGGCTTTGCGCAACCGCGGGGCGGCGCTGCTATTGGCCGGTGGCGACATAGGGGTTGACCATCTTGGCCGGGTCGACGATGCGGTCGAAATCGGCCTCGGTGACGAAGCCGAGCTTCAGCGCGGCGGCTTTGAGCGTGAGGTCGTGATCCTTGGCGTAATGCGCGATCTCCGACGCCTTGTCGTAGCCGATCACCGGCACCAATGCGGTCACCAGCATCAGCGAGCGCTCGACGTCCTGCTTGATCTTCTTGCGGTTCGGCTCGGTGCCTTCGACGAGGAATTTGCGGAAATTCGTCGAACCGTCGGTCATGAGCGTGATCGAGTGCATGACGTTGTAGATCATCAGCGGCTTATAGACGTTCATTTCCAGATAGCCGCCGGCGCCGCCGAAGCCGACGGCGACGTCGTTGCCCATCACCTGAACGGCGATCATGGTCAGCGCCTCGCATTGGGTCGGATTGACTTTGCCGGGCATGATGGACGAGCCCGGCTCGTTCTCGGGGATCAAGAGCTCGGCAAATCCGGCACGCGGGCCGCACGACATCAGCCGGATGTCGTTGGCGATCTTGTAGAGCGAGACGGCAAGCGTTCGCAGCGTGCCGGACAGCTGCACCAGCGCGTCATGGGCGCCCTGCACGGTAAATTTGTTCGGCGCGCTGACGAACGGCAGGCCGGTCAGCTTGGCGACGTTGGCGGCGACGGCTTCGGCAAAGCCCGGCGCGGCGTTGATGCCGGTACCGACCGCAGTGCCGCCGAGCGCGAGGCGATAGAGGCCGGGCAGGGCACCCTCGATACGTTCGAGATCGTCAGCGAGCATGCCCGCATAACCCGACCATTCCTGGCCCAGTGTGAGCGGCGTCGCGTCCTGCATGTGGGTGCGGCCGATCTTGATGATGTCGTTCCAGGCGGCAGACTTGGCGGCGATCGCTTGCTGCAGCGCCTTGACTGCCGGCATCAGGCGCTCCTTCACCGCGACGGCGGCGGCGATATACATCGCCGATGGAAACGTGTCGTTCGAGGATTGCGACATGTTGACGTGATCGTTGGGGTGAACAGGTGTCTTGCTGCCGAGCGGCGTGCCGGCAAGCTCGCAGCAGCGATTGGAGATCACCTCGTTCACGTTCATGTTGAACTGCGTGCCGCTACCGGTCGCCCAAACATGCAGCGGAAACATGTCTTGATATTTGCCCGCGAGGATCTCGTCGCAGGCCTGTACGATCAACGCATGGATGTTGTCGGGAAGCCGCTTGCCGGAATGGTTGGCGTCGGCCGCCGCCTTTTTGAGGATGGCGTAAGCGGTGATCATGTCGCGGGGCGTCAAATCTTGGCCGATGCTGAAATGCTCGAGCGCGCGTTGGGTTTGGGCGCCCCAAAGCTTGTCGGCGGGGACCCGAACCTCGCCGAGGGCGTCGGTCTCTATGCGGAAATCGCTCATCTGCAGCTCCTCAACGGCGGCGGCGCGCATCGGCGGGTCGACAGCGGACATGGCAACAGGGCAGCGAAATGTCCAGTTCGCTTAAGGAATTTGGGACGCAGACAGGTTCGCGATAGACTGCGTTGTCAATCCTGGCGGTCTCGGTCGGACCCATCCTTCCTGTGCAAAAACCTTATATAATTCCGTGGTTTAGAGCGAGCGCGAATGGCGGTGTGCGTAATCGGCAGCCGTACCGAGCGATAATGCCATGACGGAAACGGTCGCCGAAATCCTCGACGCCTATCGCCGCGGCGCGCTCAAGCCCGAGGACATTGTCGCGCGCAGCTTTGCCCGCATCCGCCGCCACGGCGATCCCGCCATCTTCATCGCGTTACGAGAAGAAGCCGACGTCGTCGCAGAAGCGAAAGCGCTAGCGTGCGCTGGCGACATGTCGTTGCCGCTCTATGGCATCCTGGTCGCGGTGAAGGACAATATCGACGTGAAGGGCTTACCGACCACGGCCGCATGTCCGGCGTTCGGCTATCGTCCGGGCAAGGATGCCACATCGGTTGCAAAGCTTCGCCAAGCCGGCGCGCTCATTCTCGGCAAGACCAATCTCGATCAGTTCGCCACCGGTCTGGTCGGCGTGCGGACGCCTTACGGCATCGCTCGCAACCTGTTCGACGACAAGCTCATCGCCGGCGGATCGAGCACCGGCTCGGCGCTTGCGGTCGCCGCCGGTTTTGCACCGCTAGCGCTCGGCACCGATACCGCCGGATCGGGCAGGGTGCCGGCGGCATTCAGCAACGTCGTCGGATTAAAACCGAGCCGCGGCATGGTGTCGTGCGCCGGCGTCGTTCCCGCCTGCCGCACGCTTGATTGTGTGTCGGTCTTCGCGCTCACCGTCGACGATGCGATGGCGATGCTGAACGTGATCGCGGGCCCGGACGCCGCTTATCCCTATTCGCATCCGCGGCCGGTCGGCGCCGCCGGTCCGATGCCGGATGGCGTGAAACTCGGCGTGCCGCTGTCGGGCCAACGTCTGTTCTTCGGCGACACACTATCGGCCAAGGCTTACGACGAGGCGTTGGCGCGGGTGACCAGCCTCGGCGCAAAAATCGTCGATATCGACATCGAGCCGTTCTATGCGGCGGCGCGGCTGCTCTACGACGGGCCGTGGGTGGCGGAACGTTATCTCGTCGCCAAGGCGCTGATCGCATCGTCACCGGAATCGCTGCACCCGGTGACGCGGCAAATCATTCTCGCCGGCGCGCACCGCACGGCCGCGGACACCTTCGCGGCCTTCTATCAACTCGAAGAGCTGCGGCGCGTGGCCGAGCACACTTTCCGCGCGATCGATGCGCTGGTGCTGCCGACGGCGCCGACCATTTACACGGTCGAGCAGGTGCTGGCCGATCCGATCCAGCTCAACAGCCGGCTCGGCACCTACACCAATTTCGTCAACCTGCTCGACCTCTGCGGGCTTGCGGTGCCGTCGTCGATGCGCGACGACGGCGCGCCGTTCGGCATCACGCTGTTGGCGCCGGCCGGCGCAGACGCGGCGCTGGCGGCGATCGGCCGCCAATATCACGCGGCAACGAACTTACCGCTTGGCGCACTGACGCGCGGCAAATGATTATTTCGGTTCGTTGATGACGCTGACATGGGCGGCGACGACGCGCCAGCCTTCGGGGAAACGCACCCAGGTCTGCATCTGGCGGCCGACTTTGCCCGGCATGGTCGTGCGATAATAGAGCGTCGAAGCGACGGCGTGATCGCGGCCGTAGGTGCTGATGACGGTCTTCGCCAGCGTGCGTGCAAGGCCTGCCGGTGAGCGCGCGGCGCGGAATGCCGCGATCTCGGCGTAGCCATAAAGATTCTCGCCGCCGCCGTAGCGGATGGTATGCGGATCTTTGCGGAATATCGCATCCAAGGTGGCGACGTCGTTCGACACCAGGGCCTTTTCGTAACGCTCGAATTCGGCCGTGACTTCGGCAACGACCTCCGGCAGGTCGATCTCCATAAAACTCTCCTTGAATTTTTTCCTCAGAGCGCCGGCCGCGGTGCCGCGACGACGCCCTGAGCTTCGAGCGTGTGAGCGATCCGCAGTGCCACGTCCTCACGCCACGGCGCCGCGATGATCTGCACCGCGATCGGCAATGGCGCAAGCGGCACCGGCACGGCGACGACCGGCAGGCCGATGAAGGAGATCGGCTGGGTATAGAGGCCGAGATTGGCCCGCACCGGCAATTCGACGTCGTCGAGCATAAATATCTGCTGCCCGATCAGCGGCGCCGTGCACGGCGTCGCCGGCGCCAGGATGGCGTCGACCTCGGCGAACAGCTTTAAAACCTCGTTGCGATACCAGCGACGGAATTTCTGCGCCTTGACCACCAGCGAAGCCGGTATCATGGCACCCGCGATCAGCCGGTCGCGCACAGCGGGGTCGTAATCCTTCGCGCGCGTGCGCAGACGATCGAGATGCAAACTCGCGCCTTCGCTTGCGGTGATGATGAAAGCCGCAGAGCGGGCGCGTTCGGCTTGCGGGATGTCAATGTCGCGGTTGGCGCCGAGCGCTGAGGCGACGCAATCGACGGCAGCGACGGCCTCCGCCGTCTTGCCCTTGAAGTAACCGCCGGCGACCGCGATACGCAGGCCGCCAGCGCCTTTGTCCAAGTGCGGGGCGACCGGCTCGGCCGCGCGGTCGGCACAGGCCGGGTCGGCGGCGTCGAAACCCTGCATGGCGTCGTATGCGAGTGCGAGATCGCGCGCTGTGCGCGCGAACGGCCCCAAATGATCGAGGCTCGCCACGAATGGAAATGTCCGCGCGCGACTGAGGCGCCCATAGGTCGGCTTGAGTCCGAAAATGCCGCACAGCGACGACGGCACGCGGATGGAGCCGTTGGTGTCGGAGCCGAGCGCCAGCGGCACCAGGCCGCCGCCGACCGCGGAGCCAGAGCCGCCTGAGGAACCGCCGGTCATGCGGTGGAGATCGTGCGGATTGCGCGACGGGCCGTCGTGGATGTTCTCGCCGGTGAAATCGTAGGCGTATTCGCCCATGTTGAGCGCGCCGACCAGGATGGCGCCGGCGGCCTCCAGCCGCTCGATCAGCGCCGCATCACGCGTCGCCGGCGGCAGATCGCGATTGATCTTGGAACCGGCCAGTGTCGGCTGGCCGGCAACGTCGAACAGATTCTTGACCGCGAATGGCACGCCGACCAGCGGCGGAAGCTTTTCGCCCTTCGCCCGTGCCTCATCGAGCACTCGTGCGCGAGCAAGCGCGCGCCGCTCGGTGACAGCCGTGAAGGAGTTGAGCAACGGGTCGCGCTCGCGGATGCGTGCCAGCGTCGCTTCGACAATATGTGTTGCGCTGACACGGCCGGCCGTAACGGCAGCGGCGATATCGGCCGCCGAGTCCCAGGCAAAATCGCCGGCCGCGGTCTCAAGCATGGAAGACCGGTGCGGGCTCGGCATCGTCGAGCAACGCAAATTCGTCGACCAACGCCGCGTGGCGCAGGATCAAACGCAGATTGAATGCGATGCTTTTTTGCCAAGCCGGATCGAGCGCCAGACCGAGCGCCAGACCGAGCGCCTGCGCGCTTGCCACAACGAAGGCGTCGATGGAATTCTTAGGTCCCGTCTTGGCGGCTGCGCGAGCGGGACGGGGGCGCTTGGCGCGCGCGGATTTTGCCTTGCGGCCGGCTTTGCGTTTCATGCCTTCGGCACCAGCAGGAACTCTTCGGCGAAATGGCACGCGACCTGCCGGGGGCCGAAGCGGCGCAGTTTTGGCATCGTGGTCTTGCACATAGCGGCGCTCAGCGGGCAACGGCCATAGAAGCGGCAAACGTTCGGATCGGGATCGATCGGGCTGCGCGGTTCGCCGGTCAGCCGCAACCGCCCGCCGCCATTCTCGTGCAAACGCGGCACGGCGGCAACCAGCGCCTGGGTATAGGGGTGCAGCGGATGCTCGAAGACTTCGGCGGCCGGGCCGGACTCGACGATCTTGCCGAGATACATCACCAGCACCCGGTCGCATAGCAGCCGCACCACGGAAAGATCATGCGACACGAACAGATAGCTCATGCCGAACTCTTTCTTGAGCCGCTGCAAGAGCTGCAGGATGACCACTTGAACGGACACGTCCAGTGCCGCGGTCGGCTCGTCGAGCACCAGAAGCTCGGGCTCGACCGCGATGGCGCGGGCGATGCCGACACGGGCGCGCTGGCCGCCGGACAGCTGATGCGGGTAACGTGACAGGAACGGCAGCGGCAGCCCGCATTGCGAAGCCACGGTCTCGACGCGCTCGGTCAGCGCCTTGCCGCGCATCTTGCGCAAACGGCGCAGCGGATCTGCGATGGCATCGAAGGCGGTGAAGCGCGGATTGACGCTTTCGCCGGCGTCCTGGAACACCATCTGGATGCGAGCGCGGTCGCGATCGCGGGCAAAAACGCGCGACGGCTTGAGCGATAACTCACGGGTGCCGAGCTTTATGCTGCCGTCGCTGACGTCGACCAGGCGCGTCAACGCCCGTACCAAGGTCGACTTGCCGCAACCGGACTCGCCGACAAGGCCGACCGTCTCACCCTTGTTGACGGAAAAACTGACGTCATCGACGGCGTACACCTTCGGCAGCTTCTCCGGGCCGCCGGAGAAACGCCGCTTGAAGCGCGCCAGCGGCCCCGGTCCGCCGCCGACCGGGAACAATTTCGATACGTCGGCGACGTCAAGCAGGATGCTCATGCTGCGCTCTCGGTTGGCGCGTCGGTGATGCGCTCGGGCAATGGATTCTGGCACGCGACCATATGGCCGGTAGCCGAAGTCGAACGCGGCAACGGCTGCACGCAGGCATCGATCTTGCGCGGGCAGCGTTCGGAATAGCGGCAGGTCGGCAGGTCGGTGCGGCGCAGATCCGGCAGCGCGCCTGGAATGGAGGCAAGCTCATCGAGGCTTTGCGCCGAATCCGGCGTCGCCGCGATCAACTCCGCCGTATAGGGATGCCGCGGGTGCGTGAACAGGTCTTCGGTCGGCGCATTCTCGACCACGTGGCCGGCATGCATGACGACGATGCGGGAGGAGCGCTGGCCGGCCAGCGCTAGGTCGTGGGTGATGAAGATCGTCGCCATGCCCATCTCCCTGGCGAGATCGTTGACCAGATCCATGATCACCGCTTGCGTGGTCACGTCGAGGCCCGTCGTCGGCTCGTCGGCGATCAAAAGCGATGGCTTCGCCGCCAGCGCAATCGCGATCATGACGCGCTGGCACATGCCCCCCGACATTTCAAACGGATAGGCCTTGGCGCGGCGCGCCGGGTCGGTGATGCCGACGGCGCGCAGCATGTCGATCGCCTGGCCTGGCGCGTCGCGGCGCGGCACATTGCCGTGGCGGATCAGCACGTCGGCGATCTGGCGGCCCACGGTGCGGATCGGATTGAGTGCGGTGCGCGGGTTCTGGAAGATCATCGCGATCTCGCGGCCGCGCACGTCGGCGAGCTGGCTGGGCTTTGCCGAGAGTAGATCGAGGCCGCCGAGCATGGCGCGGCCGGCGGTGATTTTGCCCGCGGGATCGAGAATGCCCATCACCGCATAAGCGGTGACCGATTTGCCCGACCCGGATTCGCCAACCAGCGCGATGGTCTCGCCCTTGTCGACCGCAAAGCTCACATTGTCGAGCGCGCGCACGATGCCGGAGCGGGTGCGGAACTCGACGGAAAGCCCTTCGACGCTCAGCGCAGGCGCGGCTGTCGTCATGTGCGTCTCCTGGGGTCGACCATGTCGCGCAAGCCGTCGCCGAGCAGATTGAAACAGAACACCGCGACCATCAGCGCCAAGCCGGGGAAGAATGCATTCCACCATTCGCCCGACACCATGAAGGCCGCGCCCTCCGCAACCATGATGCCCCATTCCGGTGTCGGCGGCCGCACGCCGAGCCCGATGAACGACAGGCCGGCGGCGTTGAGGATGGCGTAGCCCATGGTCAGCGACATCTGCACGACCATGATCGGGAACACGTTCGGCAGGATCTGGCAGGCGAGGATGCGCCAATCGGAATTGCCGCTTAGCCGCGCCGCTTCGACAAAGCCGGCCTCGCGCCGCACATTGGCCTCGGCGCGCGCGATGCGCGCATAAAGCGGAAAATTCACGATCGCAGTCGCCAGCACGATGTTCTGCACCGTGTTGCCCAGCGCGGCGACAATACCCATGGCGAGCACGAACAGCGGGAACGCCATGATGGTGTCGGCGATGCGGCCGACGATCCTGTCGGTCCAGCCGCCGAAGAAACCGGCGGCGACGCCGGCGAGGCCGCCCATCAGGAACACCAGTGCGACGGAAGCCACCGCAATGAAGAAATCGAGCCGCGTCGCGACGATGACGCGACTGAAGACGTCGCGGCCGAGCTGGTCGGTGCCGAACCAATGATGCGTGCTCGGCGGCTTGAGCGCCTGGGCGGTGTCGCTCGCCAATGGATTGTACGGCACGATGCTCGGGCCGAGGACCGCGGCGAGCACGATCAGCACGAACAGCGCGAACGCAAAGCCGGTGACCGGGTTTTCCGCGAGCACGTAACGCGCGTGGCGGAACAGTGCGGTCAAGGCGGCGTCGCGTCGGGGTGCTGCTGCAATGTCGGTCATGCTTCAAGCCTCACGCGCGGATCGATCAGGCCGTAGAGCACGTCGATCATCAGGTTGAGCGCGACATACATCACCGCCATCGTCAGCACGAAGCCCTGCACCGGCGCGAAGTCGGAGGCGAGCAGGGCCTCGACCGCATAGGAGCCGATGCCGGGCCAGGCGAACACTTTTTCGACCAAAACGTTGGCGCCAAGCAGGAACGAGAACACCATGCCAAGTGTGGTGATGACCGGCAGCATGGCATTGCGGAACGCATAGGTGACAATCACGGTGAACGGCGCTAGCCCGCTGGCGCGCGCGGTTCGCACGAAGTCCGACGACAGCACCGCGAGCATCGAAGCCCGCGTCATGCGCGCGATCGGCGCCAGCGAGAAAATGGCGAGCGTGAGCGCCGGCAGGACGAGCTGCTTGAGGCTGGTGACAAAGGTTTCGGGTTGCCGCGCGATCAGGCTGTCGATGAGATAGAAGCCGGTAACCTGCGGCGGCGCGTCGAAGAACACATCGAGCCGCCCGAGCGGCGCCGGCGCCCAGCCGAGCTGATAGTAGAAGACATAGACCAGGATAAGGCCGGTGAAGAACACCGGCAGCGACACGCCGAGCGTCGCAACGACACGGCAGGCGTGATCGATCAGCGAGTTCGGCCGCGTCGCCGCCAAAATACCGAGCGGCACCGCGATGATGATCGAGACGATGAGACCGAGCAAGGTCAGCTCTGCAGAGGCCGGCAGCCGCGTGCGCAATTCGGTCAGAACCGGCTGCCCGGTGGTCAGCGAATTGCCGAGATTGCCGTGGCCGAGGTCGACGACATAGCGGCCGAATTGCTCGATCAGCGGCTTGTCGAGGCCGAGTTTTACGCGGACTTCCTGGATGGCCTGGGGCGTCGCAGCGGGGCCGGCGAAATAGGCCGCCGGATCGCCCGGCAGCGCGCGGGTGAGCAGGAAGGTTACGATCACCACGCCGATGAGGCTCGGGATCGCCATTGCTGCGCGCTTGAGGATCATCGTCAGCATGGCTGCACCATGAGACGCGGCGTCACCGCGCTCACCCCTTCGCGAACGCGCGGTAATCGAGCCGGCGGTGGAACCAGTATTCGTACCCGGAGATGTTCTTCTGCATCGCGACGTTGACATAGGGCTGGTACAGCGGGATGCGCGGCATGTCGGCGTAGGCGAGTTCGACGAAGCCTTTCACGTCCTTGTCGTAAGTCTCCTTGTCGCCGGTCGCGGCCGCGATGCGGGCGCCATCGACGAGCGCATCCATCGCCGGCGACTGATAGTCCATGGTGTTGAAGATCGATTTGCCCGAGTGGTAGCACCAGTAGAAAAAGTACTCGGGGTAATCGAGCCAGCCCGAGAACACGTTTTCGAACAGCGGCATCGTCTTCTTGGTGAGCTCGGTGCGCCAGTTCGCGCCCGGCACCTTGTTGATCGTGGTGGTGACGCCGATCTGCGCCAGGCTCTCCTGCACCAGGACGGCGATCGGCTCATTGACCCCGGCGAAGCCGAGATCGAACGAGATCGGCACGTTGATGTTGCTGACGCCGGCCTCGGCGAGAAGTTTTTTCGCCTTGTCGAGGTCGGTGTTGAACTTGTGCGGCTGCGGCCAGGCGACCTCGGTCGGGGCGTCGGCCGGCGCGCCGAACATCGGCTTGGCAAGTCCGTACAGCACCGCGTCCATGATCTTCTGATAGGGAATGGCGTAGGCCATGGCGTGCCGCACTTTCACGTCGTTGAACGGCGGGTTCTGCACGTTCATGCCGATATACTGGATGCCGTTCGAATACGGCGTCGACACGATGGCGAGCTTGCCGTCGGTTTTCAGCTCGGCGAAATCCTTGTTCGGCAGATCGTAGGATACGTCGGCGTCGCCGCGTTCGAGCAAGGCGCGCCGGTTGCCCGCGTCGGGCACCATGCGCCAGATGATGCGCCGGATCTTCGGCAGCGGGCCGCCTTTCCAGTTCTCGTTGCGCTCGAGGACGACCTGGGAGCCGGTGGTCCAGTTGGTGACCTTATAGGCGCCGCTGCCGACCGTATTGAGTTTGGTATATTCGAGACCCCAGGGGTCCTGCTCGGTCGCCTTCGATTTCACCAATTCGGAATTCAATACACACGGAACGATCACGGCGAGATCGGGGACGGTCAGCCGGTCCTTCTTCGTGAAATCGACGCGGAAGGTGTGGTCGTCGACGGCGACGAATTGGTCGGACTTGGTCAGCGAGCCGGCACTCATTTGGAAAGTGGGAAAGCCGCCGACGGTTACGGCGCGGTCGAACGACCATTTGACGTCCTTGGCGGTCACCGGCGTGCCGTCCTGGAAGGCCGCGTCCTTGCGCAGCTTGAAGGTGACCGACATGTCGCCGATGGCCATGTCCTCGGCGAGCTCTGGCTTGAATTTGGACTTGTCGTAATAGGGCGTACCGTTCGGCAGCGTCTTCATCTCGTGGCTGATCAGCCGGTCGTAGCAATTCCACGACACCTCGTAGCCCGGCACGTTGGTGCCGACGCCGTGGATGTCGAGATTGTTCGGTCCGCTTTCGGAGACGATGAGCAGCGTCTCCGCGCGTGATTGCGCCTTGGCCGGCGACCACACCGCCGGCGCGGAAACGGCGCTGGCGGCGGTGAGCGCGGTCATCGATTTGAGGAATTCGCGGCGCTTCATGAAGCTCTCCCAAGGGGTGTGCTGCCCTCGGTTCCGCAAGCCGCGTGCCATACCCCGCAGTGCCGTTGCCGCAGGCTTAAGTCTTTGAATCCCGCGTACTTGTGCAGGTGTTACGGCAGTAACTGACCGCCTCGTGAGCGTCCTGAGCAGAAGCCGCACATTTATTAGGCAGTTGGCGCAGCGTTGCCGCTGCGATACCGGCGCAACTTCGCTGGCCCCGATCTTGCAGATTTCCACGCAGTGCGAGGCAGGAGATCGGGATGCCGCGCGTGAGCTTCGAAGCCGAGCCTGCACCGCTGACCGTCGACCTCGACGGCGCGGCGCTCGTCATCATCGACATGCAGCGCGATTTCCTCGAACCGGGCGGGTTCGGCGCCGCGCTGGGCAATGATGTCAGGCGATTGCAGGCCGCCGTCGCGCCCTGCCAGGCGGTGCTCGCGGCCGCGCGGCAGCTCGGCCTTTTGGTCATTCATACCCGCGAAGGGCATCGGCCGGATCTCTCCGATGCGCCGCCGCACAAGGTCGAGCGCGGCGATCCTAAAAACCGCATCGGCGCCCGCGGTCCGATGGGCCGCATCCTCGTTCGTGGCGAGCCCGGCCACGACATCATTGCCGAGCTCTATCCGCTAACAGACGAACCCGTGATCGATAAACCGGGCAAGGGCGCGTTCTATCAGACCGATCTCGAATTGATGCTGCGCAACCGCGGCGTCGATACTTTGTTCGTCGCCGGCGTCACCACCGAGGTTTGCGTCAACACCACGGTGCGCGAAGCCAACGATCGCGGCTTCCGCTGCATCGTGCTGGCCGACTGCTGCGCCTCCTATTTCGCGGAATTCCACGACGCGGGCCTCGCCATGATCAAGGCGCAGGGTGGCATTTTCGGTTCGGTCGCCGGGTCGAGGTCGCTGCTCGATGCGCTTGCCGGTTCAAGCAATCACGGCGAGACGCCATTTCCGAGCAGAGCCGCCAGCTAGGGGAGCGTGCGATGACGACAGCGACATCGACGGCCGGTTTCCGTCCAGTCCTATGGGCGCCCGGCGACTGGAACGCCTTTTTCGGTTTCGGCACCAATATTCTCGTCAACATGTTGGTGCTCACCGGCCTGTTGCGGTTCGTGCTGAAGATGCCGGACCCGCTCGTCTTCGGCCGCATCCTGCCGGCGATGGGCCTGATGATGTGCCTGTCGACCTTCTACTACGCTTTTCTGGCCTACCGGCTGGCGAAGCGGACCGGGCGCAACGACGTCTGCGCGCTGCCTTCGGGCATCAGCGTGCCGCACATGTTCATTGTCACGTTCGTGATCATGCTGCCGATCGCGCTCAAGACCAACGACCCGATCCAGGGCTGGGAGGCGGGACTGGTCTGGGTTTTCTTCCAAAGCTTCATTTTGATGATCGGCGGCTTCATCGCGCCAATCATTCGCAAGATCACGCCGCGCGCCGCGCTGCTCGGAACGCTGGCCGGCGTGTCGATCACGTTCATCTCGATGCGCCCGGCGTTGGAAATGTACCAGACGCCGGTGATTGGGCTGACCTGCTTTGGTGTCATCTTGGTGAGCTGGCTCGGCGGCTTCAAATATCCGAAAGGTATCCCCGCGGGTCTCGTCGCCATCGCCGTCGGCATGATCATCGCCTGGGGATCGAACCTCGTCGGCCTCAATTACGGCGGCTTGAGCGTCAAAGGCGTCGGCGATGCTTTCGCCAACTTCGGCTTCAACGTGCCGATCCCGGCCGTCAATCACGTCTTCTCGGGCTTTCAGTATCTGGGCGTGATCCTCGTCACCGCGATCCCGTTCGGCATCTACGACCTGGTCGAGGCGATGGACAATGTCGAGAGCGCGGAAGCCGGCGGCGATCCCTATCCGACCACCCGCGTGCTGACCGCCGACGGCATCGTCAGCCTGATCGGCTGCCTGATGGGCAACCCGTACATCAACGCGGTCTATATCGGCCATCCGGGCTGGAAAGCCATGGGCGGCCGCATCGGCTATTCGGCCGCGGTCGGCGTCATGGTGATCATCCTGTCCTGGTTCGGCATCATCTCCTTGATGCTGGCCATCGTACCGGTCGTCGCGATCTCGCCTATCCTGCTCTACATCGGCATGTTGATCGGTGCGCAGGCCTTCCAAACCACGCCGAAGGGCCACGCCCCCGCCATCGTGCTCGGGTTGACGCCGCACGTCGCGGCTTGGGCCAAGACGCTGATGGATGGCGCGCTCGCCGTGGCCGGCACCGGCGCCGTGGCGCTGGGCTTCGACAAGCTCGCCAATGTCGGCGTGCTCTATCCCGGTCTGCGAACGCTCGGTGGCGGCGCCATCTTGACCGGGCTCGTGCTCGCGGCCATCGGCGCCTTCATCATCGACAAGAAGTTCGTCAATGCCGCGGCCTTCGCGCTCGCCGGCGCGGTGCTGACATTCTTTGGCTTCATGCACGGTGAAGCGGTCGGCATCGCGGTGACGCCGACGGTCGCGGTCGCCTATGGCATCGTTGCGGTATTCCTATACGCTCTGAGCCGTTATCCGGCGCTGGCGCCGGCGCTGACCGGCCCGGGCGAGATCATGGCCGCGACCCCCGCGGAGTGAGCTGAATGGCGCTGCCGAGCCAGTGCCGCCGACGCCGCCCATTTTGCATCGCGGCAAAACCCGGCTTTGTCGGGCTAGGCCTGACGCAAGAGGCGCTAAATGCCCCATTTTACTGTAAATTACTGGCGTCTCCCCAGATCAACCTTAGGTAACCATACTCGTAACAACTTGGCGCTATCCACCGCGACGCCTTGAGTGGCTGGTATGCCCTTGTTCGGCCATGTATAAGACAGCCGTAAGACACACAACTTTTTGGATTGGATCGATTCGATGAAGAGCAGAGGCCCGCAAAGTTTGGACAAGGTCGTTGGACGCAATGTGCGCGTGCATCGGCTGGCCAAGGGCATGTCCCAGACCGACTTGGCCAACGAGCTTGGCATAACCTTTCAGCAGATACAGAAGTACGAGAAAGGCACGAACCGCGTCGGCAGCGGCCGGCTTTTCGAAATCAGCGTGATTCTCGGCGTTTCGGTTCTTACGCTATTCGAGGGCGGCAAAGCCACGCTCGCGAAGGGCGACGACACGTCGCCGTTCAGTCTGCTGGCCGATCCGCTGTCGCTGCGTCTGGTTCAGGCGTTTTCAGAGATTCCGGAACGGCGCACGCGACATTCGCTGGTCGATCTGGTCGAATCGATGAAGTCGCGAAAAAATTAATTCGCGCGCCGGCGCGGCGGCACACCGCCGCGCACTTCGCCTTTCAATGCGAAACCGTCGATTGCAGCGGCTGGACCGGCGTGTCCAGGCTCGTTTCCTCGGCGATTGACGCGATCGTCATTTGCAGGAAATGCGATCCCATCGGGCTGAGCGCGCGGACGTCCTCAAGCGCATAGGACAGGTACGCGACCACCAGTTCGCGCTCACGCGGGGTGAGGGTTTTGCTTTCTTTTTCGCAGTCAAACATCCTGATACTCCCAAGTGTACAGTCGCAAGTGTACAGTGCGTCCCCAAGATCAGGCCCGAGCAGCTAAACGATTGACCTCTTCATCGGCATGCCGATGTGTTTTCATTCCCCCCGCTCGGCGTCCCGATCCTCCTGCAGGTGATCCAGCTCGGCAGCCTTCTGCATCAATTCGACGCCTATCGCTTCGAGCTCATGCGCGGTCGGCAAGTGCGGGCAGTCCCGCGCGAGTCGCGTACAACGTTGCGCCTGCTCGCGCAGGTAAGGCGCATCAACCCAGATCCAGGTATAAGGTTCAGCGGCACTCGAGATCATCGGCTTGCCCGCCGCTATTTCAGCTTTGAGTCCCGCAAGTCAGGCGGTTGGGCGAGCGATTTGGTTCGGATTTGGAATAGTTTGCCTATTTTTCGGAGAAATAATCCCCACGGCCGATTGTATTCCATTCCATGTCCCGCCTATTCGGCAGTTTTATCACGGGCATGGGGTCGGCCAAATACGTACAAAAGTACCGACGCCGGCGACCGCCGCTAAGTACTAAAGTACTGGGTCGCCCGCGCCGCGGTCCGCTCGGTCATTCCGAGACCGGTTCCAGGCGCGCCGCGTGAGCGGCTTGCTTGCGCACCGCGACGGCATATTGCCCATGCTTGCGCTCGGGCGTGTTGTTGGGCACGACCACGGTGCGATGAAACGCCTCCCAGTTCTCGGTCGACAGCTCATCCAGATTCTTCACCGCGAAATTCTGCAGGAATTTGTCGGCATAAAATTCCTTGCGAACCGGCTGCACCTGCAGGAAGGGGACGTCGGCCCGGAACTCGATGGGGACGTCGGTCTTGAGCAGGCGGACGTTGTCGAACAGCGGACCGAACCAGGTGTCGGTTTCGATGATGCCTTCCAGCATCTGGTAAGACGGGCTCTTCGACAGGTTCGCCACGCCGCGAACCAGCAGGCTCCAGCCCGGCGCGGTCTTGGCGACGCAGCCGGTCCAGATCTGCAACTGGCCTGGCTGGATCGACGGCGAAAGAAACGGCGGCGAGAAGCCGCGCACATCGGCCGGCGCGTGCCGATCGAAGTGCTCGCGAAACCCCGGATATTGTACCGCGTCGCGCGTCAAAGGCAGCCATTCATCCACGCCCGGATAGGTCCACAGCATGTCGTGGCCGTCCCAGACCACCTTGAAGTTCATCGGCAAAAACACATACCAGCCGAACGCCGACGCGCTGGTAATCGCCTCGCAATAGCGCAAAGCCCGCGCCGGAATGACGCCGCCAACCGACTTGTCCGCGCGGCGCGGCGGTAGGCCGTCGGGGACCAGTTGGAAGAACTGGGCGAGTGGGGTGTCGGGTGGGGTAGGAGCGTGCATGACGATAAACCCTCCGATGCAGGCAACTGTAACGGAGCTAATAAGTCCGTCCGCGGGAGCGCCCTGCATTCCCGCGGACAAACAAAAGTCGAGACGTCAGCCGACCGAAGGCGGGTAACGTCCCCACGTGAGAACCGGCTACTTCTTCGGGCTGAAAACGGGAGCCGTGTCCCCGAGATGGATCTTGCCGACGTTTGTGGTCGAGGTGTCACGGGTGACCTTATCGCCGGCGCGAATCTTGATCGGACCAAACACGGGAGCCGTGTCCCCAAGGCGCACCGTGCCCTCGTTCGCGGTCGCAGTGTTGCGAATCACCTTGTCCCCCGCATGAATCTTAGTCATTGATAGCTCCTTTGCTGGCAGCCCCTTAGCTTTCGACTAGCTTTCGACTGCATTGCAGAGCCTACGTGCCCCCCGACTGTCCGCAATCAAACACACGCTTTTTCCACTGCCCTGAAGTCTCGGGACCCGCGCATCTTGTTGTGGGACGAAAGTCGGCGCCGTTCGCGACTTACGGCCGCTTTATTTTCAACGCGAAGTAGAACATTGATGTTGAAGAATCGCCGGGCCGTCACATGAAAACTTCACACGCTAGCAAGCTTGTTGTTATTATCGACGATGACCCACTTGTCCTTGAAGCAACCGGAGGCCTGTTGCGTTCATGGGGCTGTCGGGTGGTCGCTGCAGAATCCTACGACGAAGCGATGATGAAGCTTTCCGAGATCGGCCAGCGGCCCGATCTGATCGTCTGCGACTATCGACTTCCCGAGGGGCCTACGGGGGTAGATGCCATCGAGATGCTGCGTGGTGCGTTTGAGATACCGGCGCTTCTTATTAGCGGGGATGCGAACTCACCCCAGAGCAACGCGCAGCAAGGCGGCTATCATCTTCTGCACAAACCGGTGAATGCGGCGGCTTTTCGCGCAGCCTTGATCGAGGCCTCCGTATTGCAACGGTAAGCCGCAAGGGGCCACATCGATGCACCCGAACAACAGCAAGGTGGCCATTTTTGAAACCGCTCTGCTCATGCTGCTCGGCTTTCTTTGGGGGATTCCCTATGTGCTGAACAAAGTCTCCTTGGCGACAATCCCCCCGATGACGGGGGTTGCGGTGCGGGTGTCACTGGCCGCAATCGCACTCTGGATCATTGTGTTCATACTGAAGTGCAAGATGCCGTCGCGCAGGGATTTCATTCCGCGCGTGTTTATTCAAGGTTTTATCGGGTGTTTGATTCCCTATACTTTTATATCTTTTGCTCAACAATCGGTGGACAGCGCGCTCGCAGCGATTCTGAATTCGACAACACCGCTTTTTGTTTGCCTCATCAGCTTGGCGTCGGCGCGGCACGAACCATTGACTTTCGGCCGGCTGTTTGGCGTTTCAATCGGTCTGGCTGGTGTCATCATGACCGCCGACGCAAGCGCGCTGCTTGGCCTTGGCCAATCCGCCTTCGGTCAAGCGGCGATTATTTTGGCCAGTGTGGCATCCGCTGCCAGCGTCATTCACGGCCGTCGGCTTACTGATGTTGCGCCGGAGATAACGGCGGCCGGAACGCTGACATCCACTGCCGTCATACTTGTTCCACTGTGTTTTGTCGTTGAAGCGCCCCTCCAATCTGCACCCTCGGCGGCTTCCGTTGCCGCATTGCTGGTCAATGCGTTTGTCGCGACCGCATTCGGATTTGTAGTCTATTTTCGTCTGATCCGAATGATCGGCAGCATAGGTACTGCGAGCGTCGGATACCTCAAGCTTGCTGTCGGCGTACTCATCGGCTGCACATTGATGGGCGAGTCGCTTACATGGACAACAGCAACGGGCTTGTTGGCGATTCTTCTCGGCGTTGCCGCGATTAATCAACGCCAGTCACCGTGGGTCCCGTCATGGCTCGCATCCAAGTTTGCGATGCGTGTTGCGCGAGCCCTGTAATAAGGATTCAGCGATATTGAGATATGTTAAGCGCGTCGCAGAACCGACGGCGACTCACTCTATCAGCGCGTCGGCGCCTGCGAGAAGAATCCGCGGCACGACCAAGCCGAGCGCACGAGCCGTCTTTAAATTGATGATAAGTTCGAATTTCTTTGGCGCTTGGACAGGAAGATCTGCAGGCTTGGCGCCCTGAAGGATGCGATCGACGTAATCGGGAGCCCGTCTGAACAGATCCATGACGTCGACCCCGTACGACATTAAGCCGCCCTCATCAACAAAGTAACGGTACGGATAGATGGTGGGAATTCTCAAGCTTGCAGCTTGTGAAATAATTAGTTCACGGTGGAGTGTTGTGAAGTTGCCGGCCACTACAATGAGTCCGCTTCCAGGCGCAGCTCCAAGATCAGCCATGGCCGTCTCGATATCAACGGGACTGTTGACTTCATTGGCGACTGGAGTGACATGGAATTCCTTTGCAGCTTCTACGAACGAAGGCGTGTAAGACGCTGCCCCTCTGGGGAAAGACTCTGGATTGTACATGAGGGCAACACGACTGAGTTGCGATTTTAGCTCTCTCAGTATCGATAGATATTTACCGGTAATTGTGGGCTGAAGATTGGTGAAGCCAGTGACATTTCCGCCCGGCCGCGCCAAGCTTGCGACGAAGCCGCTGCCGACCGGATCGGTGACGACAACGAATACAATCGGAATCGCTTGTGTAACCTGGAGAAGGGCTGCAACAACGGGCGTACTGTGGCCGATAATGACGTCCGGGTGGAGTGCGACCAACTCTTTCGACAAACTAAGCATGCGCTCGGCGTCGCCTGCTGCGAAACGGTATTCGATCCGGAGATTCTTGCCGACGATCCAGCCCTTCTGTGCGAGACCCTGCTCGATGACCTTCGCGCGAGCCTGAGTCTCTGCATCGTTCGCCAGCCCCATCAACACACCGACGACGCACTTTCGCTCGGCCGGCTGCGCACGCAGCGCAATCGCCCACATGCTAACCGCGCCACCTAGAAGCGCCGCGTAACGTCGCCGTGTAATGCTGCTTTTCATCCGCCCTCTACTCGGGAGATGCCGGACGGGATTTGGCCAAGTTGAGTCACCGATCGCATGAACGGCCAGAATAATATCCCTTTATCATACTCAGAGGTGGTGCGACTGGGGCTGTCGCAGATTGCCGCGTGGGAAGCTCCATAATAACAGCACTAATTAGCCGGCGATGGCTGTCGGTAGCGGTTGCAATACAACGCAGCGTAGCAAAAACCGTCGAGCCCTACCCGCTAAAATCCTTAAATAGCCTCGTCGGGCAGACTTTACTCTATCAAGGTGTCGGCGCCTGCAAGAAGAATTCGAGGCACCACGAGGCCGAGCGTTCGGGCCGTTTTTAGATTGATGACAAGTTCGAATTTCTTCGGCGCTTGAACGGGCAGGTCCGCAGGTCTCGCGCCTTGGAGGATGCGATCGACGTAATCGGGCACCCGTCTGAACAATTCCAGGACGTCAACCCCGTAGGACACCAGGCCACCCTCATCGACAAAATAACGGTACGGATAGATGGTTGGAATCCGCAAGCTGGCGGCCAACGAAACAATTAATGCACGGTGGAACGATGTGAAGTTGTCAGCCATTACAATGAGCCCACTTCCGGGCGCCGCTCCCAGGTCAGCCATGATCGCTTCGATATCAGCCGCGCTGTGGACTTCAGCTGCGATTGGAGTAACACGGAATTCCTTCGCAGATTCCATGAACATGGGCATATAAAACGTTCCGCCTCTGGGGACAGATTCCGGGTTGTAGATGAGGGCGACCCGGGTGAGTTGCGATTTCAGCTCTCTTAGTATTGATAGATGTTTACCTGTAATCGTTGGCTGAAGAGTAACAAAGCCAGTAATGTTGCCGCCCGGCTGTGCGATACTTGTGACAAAGCCACTACCGACCGGATCACCGACGGCGACGAATATAATCGGAATTGTCCGGGTAGCCTGGAGAAGAGCGGCAACAACAGGCGTGCTTTGGCCGATAATGATATCCGGATGAAGTGCGACCAGTTCTTTCGAAAAACTAAACATACGTTCTGCATCGCTTGCAGCGAATCGATACTCGATGCGTAGGTTTTGGCCGACGACCCAGCCCTTGTTTGCGAGGCCTTGCTCGATGGCTTTGGCGCGAGCTTGAGTCTCTGCATCGTTCGCCAGCCCCATAAGTACCCCAATGGTACGTAAGCGACTCGCTTGCTGAGCGTGCATTGATTTCGGGCGCAGTGCCAGCGCAGCACTAAGAGAGGCCAAGAATGCGCGTCGCTCGGGTTTCATCGTCTACCCGTGCAGAAAGATCGCAAAAAATGAGTCCGCAGCATAGTTCCGGGTGAGACAAGAAACCACCTAGTTCGAGGCCGGCAAAGTAACATTCTGTCGCATTTCGCCCCGTTTTGTGCTGCTTCCTCCGTGGCCGCAGACTGATATGATAGCGAGTAGTTAGAACGCCTAGGACACGCAACGACGGAAATGACCGATTTTTCGCCATACGGAGGCGGCGCCGGCTCTAACGATTCCGGGGTCAGGCCTGTATTGGTCGATGATCAGGATAGCCGGGTTTCCCCCAAGCGGGGAGCGGGTGTCAGGCTGCCACCGACGCACAGCGGCTTGTTTTTAAAATATGTCGTGATGTTTGTCGCTATCGTTAGCCTCGCTCTGGCGATCAACGGCGCTTCCGATATCTGGTTCTCTTACCATGAACAGCAAGATCTTTTAGTCCGCATTCAACGCGAGCAGGTGAAGTCCGCAGTGGACAAAATCGGCCAATTTCTCAACGAAATCATGGCGGGTTTATCTTGGGAAACTCAATTGTCCTGGAGCGATACTACTTTAAATGATTGGCAGTTCGATGCTGTTCGCGTAATGCGTCAAGTGCCCGCATTGACTGAGGTCGTGCAGCTCGATGCGACCGGGCGCGAGCAGTTTCGTATGTCCCGAGAGGCGCCGGATGTCATCGAGAGTCACGTAGATCATTCGCACGATGCTGCGTTTATTCAGGCAATGGCCAATAAAATCTATTATGGGCCGGTTTACTTCATCGACGAGTCACAGCCGCACATGACGATAGCCATGGCCGGCGTTGGACCTGAATTTGGGGTAGTCGTCGGACAGGTGAATCTCACTTTCATTTGGGACGTCATTTCGCAAATTCGGGTCGGCAAGCACGGCCAGGCCTACGTGGTTGATGAGGCGGCACGTCTGATAGCCCATCCGGATATCAGCCAAGTGCTGCGGAAGACCGACATGTCCGGGCTTAAGCAAGTGCAAACGGCCCGCTCTGGTCTTTCGCGGATGCAAGCCGGCGGTTCGCGAAAATTTGCTGACCAGTCCGATCAATTGTTCCAAGGCGTCGACATGCAAGGGGTCGATATCACGGGGCGCAGCGTCCTGAGCGCCTATGCCGAAGTGACGCCGCCGGGGTGGCTTGTCTTTGCCGAGTTGCCTGCAGATGAAGCCTATGCGCCGTTGTACAGTTCGGTATTGCGATCGGGTGTCGTGATTATGGTAGCGCTCGCGTTGGCTATTTTCGCCGGACTGTTGCTTGCCCGCCGAATGGTTGTGCCAATTCGCGCTCTGCGCGACGGGGCCGTGCGTATTGGCAGCGGCGATCTCGGACAACGTATTTCAATCAATACCGGCGACGAACTCGAGGCGCTCGGCGATCAGTTCAACGCTATGGCCGCCCGGCTGCAGGAATCCTATGCCGGTCTAGAAGGAAAAGTCGAGGAGCGTACCCGCCAACTCGAAGCCGCCAATCAGGCCAAGTCGCGCTTTATCGCTGCGGCCAGCCATGACTTGCGTCAGCCGCTCCATGCCTTGGGCCTCTTTGTCGCACAACTGCACGGCAAGCTGCGTGCCAACGAGCGCGGTCAGATCGTAAGCCACATCGAGGACGCGCTCTCCGCCATGAACGAGCTGTTCAGTGCGCTGCTCGACATCTCCAAGCTCGATGCTGGCGCGACCACCGTCGACATCACGGTGTTCCCGGTCGCCCAACTGCTGGCGCACGCCGAGACGACCTTTGCCGGAACGGCGCGGGAAAAGAAGCTTTCGTTCCGGGCGCTGCCCAGCGATGCCTGGGTGCGCAGCGACTTCATCTTGTTGCAGCAGATCGTTTTCAACCTGGTTCAGAATGCGTTGCGCTATACGCGCAGCGGCGGCGTGGTGGTCGGTTGCCGCAAACGCGGCGATCGGTTGCGCATCGAAGTGTGGGACAGCGGTATTGGCATTTCCGCCGATCAGCACGACAAGATATTCGGCGAGTTTTATCGTCTGGGCGAGCCGGATCGCGACCGGCGCGGCGGTCTCGGGCTCGGGCTTGCCATCGTCGACCGCATCTGCCGTTTGCTCGGTCACCCGATCGAGGTCAAGTCGACCGTGGGCAAGGGCTCCGTCTTCGCCGTCACTGTCCCGCTCGCCCCGGCCAACAAGCGGGCCATCGAGGCGTCCATCGTCCCGCGTAGCCAGCCGAGTCTGGCGAACGACAAGCTCGTCCTGGTGATCGACGACGATCCGCTGGTGCTCGAGGGCATGAGCGGGATTTTCCGCAAGTGGGGTTGCCGGGTCATCACCGCGGATAGCGACAGCAAGGCGCTCAAGGCCGCGATCGAACAGGACGATCTGCCGGACTTGATCATTTCGGATTATCACTTGGCCAATGGCCGCACCGGCATTGCGACCATCGAATGGCTGCGCGGCGAATTGTCGGCGCAAGTTCCCGCTTTTCTCATCAGCGGCGATACCGATCCGGCAACGCTTCACGAAGCGAAAGTCAAAGGTTTTCACCTGCTGCACAAGCCGGTCGATCCGATGGCGCTGCGCGCCATGTTCAACCAGGCGGTCAAGCCGGTGCCGCGCGCGGTCGTGCGCAAGCTGCCCGATGCAGAAGAGACCAGACCGGACGCAACCTCGCCTTGAACGAGGGCTTCATTCTTTTGGTGTCGTCGGCGGCGTCGGCAGCTTCCAGCCCAGGTCCTTAACGGCAACCACAGCCGCAGTGCGGTTGGACACTTTCAGCGCCCGCAAGATCGCGGTGACGTGGTTTTTGACCGTCGGCTCGGCGAGATTGAGCGCCCGGCAGATGACCTTGTTGCTGTTGCCCTGCATCATCAACGCGAGAACGTCCTGCTGGCGTTCAGAAAGCTTGAGATCGGCGAGCGAGACGATCGGGCGGCTTTCACTCGGGCGGCTTTCATACTGCTGGCTTGGCGTGGCTTCCGCAAATCCCTCCGGCGCCAGAATCTCCGGCGGAATATAGACGCTGCCGGCGAACACCAGTTGCAGTGCGCTCAGCATGACTTCGCGCCGCGCCGACTTCGGAATGAAGCCGGCGGCGCCGAGATCGAGCACTTTCTGAACATTGGCGCGATCCTGCAGCGCCGACAACACGACCACCGAGATGGTCGGATAACGATCGCGCAATTCGGCAAGCACCGAAAGTCCGTCCCGGTCCGGCAAAGTCAGGTCGAGCAATATCAGGTTGATATCGGGGTTGCCGGCAAGGATGTCAAAAGCCTGCTGGCTGTCGGACGCTTCCAGCACTACGACGCCGCGCTGAAGCCTTTTCAGCACGCCCTGCATCGCATCACGAATCAAGGCGTGATCGTCGACGATCAGAATCTTCATCCCCAACAGCCCCAACATAGCCAGCGCAAATGCCGTTCAACGCAGGCCCAAGCACTGCGCTGACAGCCCCCGCGCCGTGGCCGGTGTTCCTCAGCGCCACCCGGCAAGAGTTTAATCCCCGGCCCAACCTACAAGACAAGGATCACAGTCGGCAAATCCGGGGTTGAAATGGGTCACTTCGGACGCCCGCAACCGATCTTAGGTCCGCCGCGGCGGCACGACAAACGGCGGCGCCCGGCGAAAACGCCGATGTTCTCAGATATAAACAAACCGCGGATGGGAATACGAGCTGCCCTGGGCCGCGGTTCTTGCGGCCGCTGCCAGTCAACCGAAGGTCGAGCGGCGACTATTTGTCCTGGTTCTGGGCCAGGTAGCTGACCAGCTCGACGATGGAGCGGCGGAGCTTTGCCGAGCGGATTTTTACGAAGCCGGCGATCAGCGTCAGCCCGTCGGGCGTCGCCAGGAATTCCGAGACATGGGTGAGCGACGGCGCGTCGGGGAGGTCCGGTTTCGCGCCCGGGACGCCGGGGGCGCCTTCAAAGAAAAACTCCACCGGCACCTTGAGAATGTGGGCGATCTGCTGCAACCGGCTGGCGCCGATCCGGTTGATGCCCTTCTCGTATTTCTGAATCTGCTGGAAGGTGAGGTCGAGGCCTTGCGCCAAGCCGGTCTGCGACATGCCGAGCATCAGGCGGCGCATCCGTATGCGCGCGCCGACATATTTGTCGGTCGGGTTGGGAGTTTTGATCGCCATCATTCGGCAATTCCACTTGCAGGAGCGTCGCGCATTTCAGGAGGCCATCACGCCAAACACGCAGCGCCGGCGCGCGCGCCACAGCTTGCCATCAGTGAGGGGGTACCCTTTACTTTATAATGATGGGAATTTGCCGGGCGCGGCTTGCGCGACGTCGATGGAGCGCGGGCGTATTGCCGGGACGTGCAATCAACGGGCGCAATCGGCGGCTGAATTGAGTGATATGGACACGCGCGCATATATGCTGGAATGGCTTTCGTTGGACTTTGTGACCCAGCAACAGCAACTCAAACAAAGGTCGGCAGGAGATTCGGTCAGCATTCACAATGCCGGTATGTATGTCATTATAGCTCCGCCTTTGGTTCATTCGATGACGTCTAATGAATGCCGACATTGAAACCCGGCTGTTTCGCTATTTCGCCGTGCTTGCGGAAGAGCAGCATTTTTCGCGCGCCGCGCATCGGCTGAACATCACGCCGCCGACGCTGACGCATCAGATCAAGAAACTGGAACGCCTCGTGGGCGTGCGGCTGGTCGAGCGCAAGGGCAATACCCACGTGGCGCTGACGCAAGCGGGCTTGCGTTTTTTCGAGCGCGCGCAGCATGTGCTCCGCCAGGTCGAGGAAGCCAAGGCGGTCGCGCAGCAGGCGCAGCGCGGCGAAGTCGGGCGCATCGACGTCGGCTTCATGGCGACCGCGGTCTGCTCCGGAATTTTGCAGAAATCGCTTCCCGAGTTTCAGCGCGCCAATCCGGCCATCGAGATCAATATGCGCAAGCTCGTGCCGATGGACCAGATCAAGGCGATCATGCGCAAAGACCTCGACGCCGGTTTTACCCGCGGTCCGCACAAATATCCGGCGGGGCTCGACGGCTTCGAGGTCTACCGCCAGCCGATGGTGCTGGCATTGCCCGGCAAGCATCCGTTGGCGCGCCGCAAGACGATCAATCCCGCAAGCCTCAAAGACGAGGCGTTCGTCAATACCGGCCCCGAGCTCGACGTCGGATTCGGGGGTCATACCGAAGCTGTCGCCGGGGTCGGACACTTCACGCCGCGGGTGGTCAAGCGCGACGACGATCTGATGACGATCCTGACCTACGTCGCCATGGGCTACGGCATCGGCGTCATTGCGCAAACCATGACCAGGATCGACATCCCGAACGTCGTCTACCGGGAGCTGGCGACGAGTTCGGTGCCGAAATCGGCCATCGCCTTCGTCTATCGCCGCAACGATTCCTCGCCGCAAACCGATCTGCTAATCAAGCACATGAGGCGTCACGCGTTACGGCGCTGACTGCGGGATCGAGTGAATCGGATCATGGTCCAGGGAGGACTTATGAAACTTGGCATTGTCGGCCTCGGCCGCATGGGCGCGGCAATATCCCGCCGCCTGCGCCAGCAAGGTTTTGACGTTACGGGCTGGGACCAGAACGCCAAGGCGAATGAGGCGCTGGCCGCGGACGGGCTGCGCATCGCCGCCAATGCCCGCGGCGTTGCGGCGGTCTCCGACATCGTCATTTCCAGCGTCACCGAAGACCATGGCGTGCGAAAGATTTTCACCGGGCCCGCTGGTTTCCTTGAAGGCGACGTCACCGGCAAGCTGTTCATCGAGATGAGCACGCTGCAGCCGATGACCGGCCGCGAGCTCGTGCCGCTGGTCGAAGCGCGCGGCGCGCGGCTGATCGAGGCGCCGGTGCTCGGCACCATCCCGCAAGTCCAGGCCGGTACGCTGTTCGCCATGGTCGGCGGCAAGCCTGAGGATCTCGAGCGCGCGAAGCCGGTGCTGGAAAAGTTGACCCGGCGCATCGTCCATATGGGCCCAAACGGCGGCGGCTACGCGATGAAGCTTGCCGCCAATCTCGGCCTCGGCGCCTATATCCAGGCGGTGGCGGAATCGCTCGCGCTCGGCCTGCAGCAAGGTCTCGCGCTCGAGCAAATGGTCGACGTGTTGCAGGAGAGCGCCACGGCATGCGGCTGGCTCAAGAGCAAGGCCGAGGTGCTCAAGGGCAACAAGGGCGACATGACGCTCGACATTCGCACGCTGCGCAAAGACATCATGTCGGCGGTCGCGACCGGCGCGCTCACCGGGGTGCCGATGCCGTTGGCGGCCGGCACGTTGGCGTCGCTGTCGGCGGCGGTCGATGGCGATTACGGCGACGGCGATCTCGCCGAATTGCCAAAGTTCTTTCGTGACGCCATGCTGCAAAAATTCGATCGTTAGAGCATAATCCCGAAAAGTGGGAACCGGTTTTCGGATAAGATCATGCTCAAACAAAAATTCTAGACTATGATCCCATTCAATTGAATTGGATCATAGTCTAGAACGACGGGAGGAATTCGTGCGTCATACACTAAGAGCGTTCGCGGTTTTGAGCCTTGGCGTACTGCGCTCCTTGACGTTGCTCGTGCCGCAGAGCGCGCTGGCCGATCCGTTTCCGCCGGGCGCGCAGGCCCAGAATGTGAAGCAGATCGGATTTTCGGCGCTGGGCGGGCGTTACGGCGCCTTCAAGATCGCCATCAAGCATACCGCGGACGACAAGTGGTATCTCTACACGGGCCATTCCTTCGATCAGGGCTGGAGCATCGTCGACGTCACCGACCCGGCCAATCCGCGCTATGTGAAGTTCATCCCCTACGTCACCGACGACAAGAGCATTCTTACGGCGCAGGTGACGCTGCACGACAATCTGATGATCACCTCGCTCAACAGCTTCGCCCCACAGAAGAACCCGTTGCCGGCGGTGCTATTGTGGGACATTTCCGATCCGGAAAACCCCAAGCAGGTCGGCTCGTGGATGGGCGGCTCGACCGGCGCGCACCGTAATTCCTATCCGGGCGGCAAATACGCCTACCTCTCGACCAGCTATCCGGGATTCAAGGCCCATATCCTGGTGATCCTCGATGTCAGCGATCCGGCCAATCCGAAGGAAGTCGGCAAATGGTGGCAGCCCGGTCAGAAGGACGGCGAGCCGGCGTCGCCTTACCCGGAAGGCTTTCACGGGCCAGTCAATGTCAGCCCCGACGGCAAAATGGCGTCGCTGGGCTATACGCCGGACGTGGTCAATCTCGACCTGAGCGATCCGGCCAATCCGAAACTCATCGGCAAGCTGCATATCACGTCGCCGTTCGCCAGCGTCGGCATGCAGTCGGTCCATACCGTACTGCCGCTGTGGGATCGCAACCTGCTCTATGTCAGCTCGGAAGCGCAGAAGGAAAAATGCCAGGATGACGGCCTGAACTTCGCCGGCTTGATCGACAATGCCAACCCGGCACATCCGCGGCTGATTTCGATCTTTCCGACGCCGGTGCCGCCGGCCGACGCGCCTTATAAGGATTTCTGCGACAAAGGCGGCCGCTTCGGCCCGCACAATACCAGCCAGGAAATCCACAATCCGGCGATCGAGCAGCCGGGCAAGCTCATCGACGTCGCCTGGTTCAACGCCGGGCTTCGCATCTTCGACATCAGCGACCCGCACCTGCCGAAGGAGGTCGGCTATTTCATGCCGCCGGAGCGGTCCAACATGCCGGCGCAATCCGGCGCGCATGCGTCGGAGATCAATTGGAGCGAAGAGCTCGCCGTCGACGCCCGCGGCAACATCTTCATGAACGACGACAAATGGGGACTGTTCGTGCTGCGCTATACCGGCGAACAGCCGAAGTAGAGCCCAAAAACCGCGCGACGGACAGCGCCTATCTTGCGTGCCAGGTCGGCATCATCTGCGGGCTGTTGTTTCTTGTCGCAGTCACGGCCGTGAGCCAGCATCCGCAGTGGTTCGGCTAGAAACGCCGGCCGCGTTGACGCGGCCGGCGCGGATTTGTCGACGATACGCGTTACGCCATGCCAATCATTGTGGCGCCCACTGCGCCTTCTGCGCCATCAGCCAGGAAAAGTCGGCGGTCAGCGGGCCGGATTGCGTGTTGCCATTCGGGCCGGGGCCGGTGTAACTCGTGTAAATTCCGGCCGAAGAGTGGCATCCCATACAGCTTTCGGTCGCCATAATCTGGGTGGTGATGCCCGGCTTGACCGGCGTGGTACCGCCATTGAGCGTGGAATTCCAACTCACCGGATCGGGCGTGTAGGCGGCGATCGCGGTTCCCGGCGTGAGCCTGTTGTAAGGCTTTGGGCAAGCCGGTGGATTGTTGTTGCCTTCCTCCTGGTTGCAGGCCGCCTGATTGCCGGCCTGGAAATAGGTCTCCATCGTTACATTGGTCAGATTCACGGGCGTCGGATCGCCACCCGGCTTGTTGGTGACCGCATCGGGCAGACCGCCATTAGGATCCGCCGGCGGCACCTTCGGCTGGGTCGGCCATTGGGTGTCGATCAACTGGTAATACTGCCAGACCGAGCCCATCCGGGCGAGCGCGGCCGCGACCTGGGCATTGAGAGCCACTTTGTCTGCTGGAATCGGGATCGTGCGCGAAACCTGGACCGGAATCCGCGGATAGACTTTCTGCGCGTTTTGCTGCGGTTCGACGTCGGTTGTGCAAATTTGACAGCCGGCATTGTTGAACGAGGCCTGCAATTTGGGATGCGCGACCTGATCGATGTCGAGGTTATCGACCTGCTCGAACGTCGCCCAAATCCATTGCGGTGAAGTCTCGCTCTTGTGGGCAATATGCATTCCCACCAAACCGACTTTCACCTTGCGTTGCAATTCCGCTCCGTCGGGCCCCTGGTCCTTGATATAGGCGTCCTCGACAAAGAACCGGCTCATGTCATCGCAAGGGTCTTTCGGCTTTGTCGGATCGCAGGGCTTCATGATTCGCCATGCGAGCTTGAGCTCGAACGAGCCGCTCGAGTCCTGATCCGGATGCCCGGTGGGCATGTCCACCTTGCCGCCGGCTTTCGAGAAATCGACTTGGCCGTTGATATTGTAGAGCTTGGTACCGCATAGATATTTCACTTCATTGGGATCGATCATGATCTCGTAGTAGACGAAATTGCCATACTGATCGATCAGCGGTCCGGTGAAGGCCTGTTGGATGTCGTTGCCAATATTGGCGACATTTAGTTCACCGACTGCCGAGATCACGCCAAGAAAACGCGTAGCACGGGTGTTTGCGGCTTCAGCGGTCGGGAGACTGAACGGTGTCAAGCCCTTGCTGACCGGGCTGCTCAAATTGCGGCTTAAGGCAAGGAAGCCGGTGGACGGAGGCTGGCCGCAAGCCTGCGGCGTCGCGCCATTGACCTGGAAAATCGTGCTGCTGTTGTGCCACAGCGTCCAGCGTGGCGCAACGCTCGTGTCGGTAATTCGCAACGCCGGCCGGCCTTGGTTGTTGGTCGGCCAGTTGACCGCGAGAAACATCTGCCAGGCATTGAGATCGAATTCGCGCTGCACGCGCGGGAATAGACCGGCGTTCTCCAGCTTGGTCTTGAGCGTGGTGTCGACGTCGCCGGGCAATTGTGGCGTAGGGATCGGCGCGAAATTCGGAAAGTTAGCGAGATAGGGCGGCGTTGCCGGCGGGGCGCCGAAAGCCAATGAAGCCGCCAGAGCGACGGTTGCGGTCACGGCGCCCGCCACGGCGGCAGTGCGCGATCGTGCTAGAATTTTGTCTGTACGGTATCCCATAGGTCATTCTCCGGAGTGGTGCGTCAGTTTTGCGTCAGTGTTTGATTTACGTCAATGTTTGATCGCGATGAAGGAAGCGACAACGCCCGCGGGCTCGCCGTTGTGCGGCTTGGCCCTGATGACGGTGCCGACGAGCGTGGGCACTTGATTGACGCCATTCGGCCATTTGGGCGCAGTCGTTGCCTTGTAGTCATATTCCCAGCCGTCAGTCTTGGTGCCGGCGCGGCCGGTACCGATCACGATGATGCTGATGTCTTCTGATGCGGTGCTCTGCATCGTGCCCTTGAGATCGAGGACGAGACCGCCGCCCATGTCCAGGTTGCCGGTCAGCACGTTCCCTGCCGGTGGATCGAAGGTGATGATGCCCTCGCCGAAAATGAGATTGAGCGCCTTGAGCGCCGCGGTGGCGTTGGCGATGTTGTCGCTACCATAGATCGGGTTGAGCGCCTGCACGGCGGGATCGGGATCGGCGTTGACCAGCACCGAGGGGTCATTCAGATAGCTACGATACGTCCATTGTCCGGCCGGCGAGGTATCCCAAGAAGATTTCGTTGAGCTCATTTGCCGTCCCCTAGTCGATATGAAGCGGTCGCCAGTTCGACCGACGCGCGTTCTCACGCGTCAGGCGCTGCGCTGGAGCTAACTCATGGAGTGTTCAGCATTGATGACAATCAGGCGGTGAATAATCACATGACAACCCTATGATGTTGTCAAGGCCCTGCACAATTCCCGGCGAAGCAAAGCGAGAAGAAGCACTCGCGCATAAAGTGCACCAGGCGCAAATCCATCGCAGATCGCCGCCCAAAGATTTTGCCGGGATGCATGCGTGCGACAGCCGCGGTCCGGTGTGTCACTCCGCCGCCTGCGCCATCACGTGCTGGCGGAATTTCGGCATCACTTCTTGCGCCAAGAGCCGCATCGAATCGCGCTCCCAGGCGCGGTTCGGGCCGCTCCAGTCCAAGCCGGTCATCAGCAAGGTGCCGAACGGGCCGACGGAGTCGCGGAAGGCGACGAGCTTGTCGAGAAAGGTTTTCGCCGATCCGTAGATCATGCAGCCTTCGGTGATGGCTTCGACGGTGGCCTCGTCGTCCGACATGTTTGGATCGGGCTTGAGCACGGAGAGGATGCCGACCCGGGAGAGCACTTCGCGCATGTAGGTGTAGAAATAGCGGTTGGAGCCTTGCTCGGTGTGGATGCGGTCGTGGGCCTCGGCGTCGCTCGGCGCCACCATGATGCTGCGCGCCACGCGCCAATTCTCGCCCTTCGGCGCGACTCCCGTTTCCAGGCACGCTTTCGAATAGGTCTGCCAATGGGACGCGATCGCGCTTGAGGGCACATTGTTGCCGGAGATGATGCCCCAGCCTTGTTTCGCGGCGATGCGCGCGGTCGGCGAATCGCGGCTCGACAGCGAGGTCGAGATCGGCGGCCCCGGTTTCTGGAACGGCTTTGGCATATAGCCGATGCCGAGCTTGGGGATGACCGCCTCTTTGAGGCTCACGCTGCGGAACTCGCCCGGAAAATCGTAGGGCGGATCCTGCGCCCAGATCTGCTGGATGATCTTGATGGATTCGACGAATTTGCGCGTGCGGACGCCGCGGTCGGCATTGTCGAACAGCTCGAAGTCGGACAATAGCCCGCCCGGTCCGACGCCGAGCATGAAACGGCCGCGGGTCATGTGGTCGAACTGCGCCACCTCGGCCGCGACTTTCACCGGATCGTGGTTCGGCAAACAGATCACCGCGGTGCCGAAGCTCAAATTCTTTGTGCGTGACGCGAGGCCAGCCATGAACATCAGCGGCGAGGGGATCGGCTCGGTGGTCGCGGAAAAATGCTCGCCGACCCATAATTCGTCGAAACCGAGCTGGTCGGCGTAGAGCGACTTCTCCTCGTCCTCGGCCAGCGTATCGGTGAACGAGCGCGTCGGCGGATGCACCGGCATCATGAATATCCCAAGACGCATCGCGCTTTCCTTTCGGTTGCAGCCGCCGGGATCGACACGATAACGCCGCCGTATCCGGGCGCAAGGCTTGATCCGGCTTGGCTCCCGGCGCACTCTTTCGTCAAAAGCAGGAGGAAATGCCATGAGCGTCGCCGAGCTGCGTCCGGCCGCCGCGCCGGGTGCTATTCCGACCGCCGAGGAGCTGGTCGCGCGGGCGCGCGCGTTGGCGCCAACATTGCGCGAACGCGCGGTGCGGGCCGAGCGCGACCGCAATATCCCGCAAGCGTCGGTCGACGAATTCATCGATTTGGGCCTCATCCACACCCTGCAGCCGAAGCGCTGGGGCGGCTACGAGCACGACCACGAAGTGGCGTTCGATATCGCTGTCGAACTCGGCAAGTCGACTTGCGGCTCATCGGCGTGGTGCCTGAATTATCTCGCCGATCACGCCTGCATCCTGGCGCTGTTTCCGGAAGAGGCGCAGCATGACGTCTGGAGCCGCAACAAAGCCGCCTGCATCGCCACCTCGGCGGCGCCGACCGGCAAGGTTGCGCCGTCAACCGGCGGCTATCGCCTCGACGGCCGCTGGTCGTGGTGCAGTGGCTTGCGGCACTCGCACTGGATCATGATCGGCGGGCTGGTGCAGCGCGAAGGCGAAGACCACCCCGACATGCGGCTTTATCTGGTGCCGGTGTCGGAGGTGAAACAGGACGACACCTGGTATTGCGCCGGCCTGCGGGCCAGCGGTTCGAATACCTCGGTGCTCGACAACGTCTTCGTGCCCGAGCATCGCAGCGTGTCGTTTTCGACCTTGCGCGACGCCTGCTCGCCAGGATCGAAGGTCAACACCAATCCGATTTTCAATACGCCGTTCATCGCGGTGCACAGCTATGCGCTGCTCGCCCCGGTGCTCGGCCTTGCCCGCGGCGGCTATGCCGATTTTGTGCAATGGACGCGCAAGCGCTACCTGACCTACACCGCGCTCAACATCGCCCAGCACGTGCCGGTGCAGATGCGCGTCGCCGAGATCGCCGCCGAGATCGATGCCGCGGAACTGCTGGCGCGGCGCGCGTTCAAGCTGGCGCGGCAGGATTATTCCGGCATGTCGCTGGAGACGCGCACGCTATTGCGCCGCGACTTCACTTTCGCCGTGCGCAAGCTGCGCGAGGCGATGGACGACCTGGTCAAGATCTCAGGCTCCAGCGGCTTGATGGACGACAATCCGATCCAGCGCTGCTGGCGCGATACGCACGCCATCTCCTCGCACGTGGTGATGAACTGGGACGTGCCGGCGGAGAATTTTGGGCGGATGGAATTCGGCCTCGGCCTCAATCCGGCCTATCCGATGTTTTGACGCTCAATTCCATCGCCACACGCCATAGGCGTGGCCGTTCTGCATCTGCGGCGCCACATAGGTCGGCTTGCGGTTGCCGATGGCGCCGAGCATGGCGATCCAGTTCAACAGCTCGCCGCCGACATTGCCGGCTTTCAACATGCGATGCTGGGTCGACTCGGCGATCAATTGATCGGTCTTTTGCTCTTCGAGCAGTTTGATCACGCGGGCCGCCCAATCCGGGTCTGGCACGCCGTCGGAGCGGCTGGCCGCCATGCGCGGGCCACCGACTTCGAGCGAAAAACTGCCGCTGCCCATGACGACGACCCGCAGCGGCGCCGGCCAGGATTCGATGGCGCGCGCCACCGCCTGGCCGAGCGCATAGCAGCGCTGCGCCGGTGGCAATGGCGGCACATGGCCGCTGATGAAGAACGGGATCACCGGAATCTTCATGTCCGGGGTAAGAAAGTGCAGCGGCACGGTGACCGAGTGATCGACCGAAAAATGCTGCGTCATGGCGACGTCGTAGCCGGCGGTGACCGCGGCGGCGCGGATGTGGGCGGCCAGCGCCGGCAGCGACGGCACGACGTAATTCGGCACGTCGCGCGGCTCGTCATTCGGCGCCTTGAAATTCTTGTCGATGCCGACGGCGAAGATCGGCAGCGCGTCGAGGAAGAAGGTGTTGAGGTGATCGGTATCGAACATCACGATCAGGTCCGGCCGTGTGGCGGCGAGCTGTTCCTTCTGCGCGCCGAACAGTTTTGCGATCTCGCAATCGGGCCCGTCGCGCTTGACGAAATGGGGGAAGATCGGGGTGTGCGGTACGCCGAAACCGGCGACGATCTGGGCCATGGGTTGCGCTCCTCTTGCTTGTTGCCGCTTCACGCCACCGGCTGGCCGATTTCGTCGACCTTCACCGCGCGCATGCGCTGGTTGTAGGTCTCGGCGTTCAGCCCGCAGACTTCGAAGCGAGCCAGATAGTTCATGAGAAAACCGTTGGCACCCATGCGGTAGAGTTGCCCGACGTCGCTGGACAGGAGGCAGCGGCGCTCCTCGTCGGTGAGTTCCAGCGGCGCCAGCGCCTTGGCCGGATCGGCCTTCATGGCGGCGCGAAAGGCGTGGTCGCGCAAAACCTCGCGGCATAGGTAGTTCACGGCGAAAATCGACATGGCCGGCTCCAGCATTGAACCGCGATATTTTGCACGATCGCGCGCCGATTGCCACAGCGTGCTTGCATTCGTAAGCTTTCCGCACACGCGCGGGAGGAATGCCAATGCAGCGCCGTAGTACCAATCCGGTCTTCAACGATAGGAAGCTCAAGCTCGGCACCTTCGGCACCAATCTCGACCGCGGCTGTGCTATTTCCACTATCGACGGCGTGCTGGAGATCAACTGGCCGAACACGCTGGAACTGGCGAAAACTTCAGAGGCGATGGAATTCGAGGCGCTGGTGCCGATCGGGCGCTGGCACGGATTCGGCGGGGTCACCAATTTCAACGGGCCCGGCTTCGAATGCTTTTCCTGGGCTTCGGCGATCGGCGCCTCGACGCATTATTCAGGCATTTTCGCCACCTCGCATGTGCCGACTATTCATCCGGTGATGGCGGCGAAGCAGGCGGCGACCATCGACCACGTCACCGATGGCCGCTTCGCGCTCAATATCGTCACTGGCTGGAACCGGCCCGAGATCGAAATGTTCGGCTCGCCGCTGATGGAGCACAACGACCGCTACGACTGCGCCGCCGAATGGCTCCATATTTTGAAAGAGCTGTGGACGCGACAGGAGCCGTTCGACTTCGAAGGCCGCTTCTACACGATCAAGAAGGGGTATCTCGAGCCGAAGCCGATCCAAAAGCCGTTTCCGCCGGTGATGAATGCCGGTGGCTCGGAGAAGGGCCAGCACTTCGCGGCAAAATATTGCGACATGGTCTACGTGGTGTTCGGCTCGCACGATTTCGATGACTGCAAGGCCAAGATCGACAGCTACCGCGAGCTCGCGCGCAAGGAATACGGCCGCGGCATCCAGGTCTGGAGCTACGCCTATGTGGTGCAGGGCGAGACCGAAAAGGAAGCGCAGGACTACTTCGAGGACTATGTGAACGCCAAAGGCGATTGGGAAGCGGTGTCAAATCTGGTCGAGACCATGATCGCCAATGCCAAGACGCTGCCGCCGCCAGTGCTGGCCGAGATGAAGAAGCATTTCATCGCCGGCTGGGGCGGCTATCCGCTGATCGGCACGCCCGAGCAGATCGTCGATGGGCTGGTGCGGATGTCGAAGATGGGTCTCGACGGCACGCTGTTGAATTGGCCGCGCTATATCGATGACCAGCGCTGGTTCAAGGACAAGGTCTATCCGCTGGTGCAGCAGGCGGGGTTGCGGTGATTACCGCGGCACGTTTCCCGGGCGCAGCGCAGCATGGAGCGCAGCGGAATGATGCGCTGCAGACCCGGGATCGTCGCGCACGCCGAGTCCAGAGCGGTCCCGGATGCGGTGCACCACTTCGTGCTGCACCGCATCCGGGAAACACAGATGGTGACAGGTCAAAAATACGGCCGGCTGGCGTCGCGCCCGAGACCGAGCTCCATGCGGCCGTAGTGCGAAAAATTCATCTCGGTATTGACGGCGATATGCATGGACATGAAGTGGATGTCGCGCCAGGCGCGCTGCAGCGGGTGCGAGGTATTGAAGCTCGCCGTGCCGCTCAAGGCGACGAGCGTGTCGATCACCGCAACCGTCAGTTCGGATACCCGCGCGAAATCGCGCACCGAGCGGGCGAGATGGTGCGGCGAGTAATCTTGCGGCGCGTCGGTCACATTCACGGCGCGCCGTAGCAACAGATCGGCGGCATCGAGATCGGCGGCGGCGCGCGCCATGCGCACCTGCACCGAGGTTTTCTCGGCCACCGATGAGCCGTCTTGCGCCTGGCGCGTCTTGGTCCAGTCGCGGAAATGCTCGTAGGCGCCTTGCGCCGCGCCGAGCATCGGCGTCGCGAACGAGATCGGCGCGTAATAGAAGAACGGCGTGTGGAAGATGGTGTCTTTGTGCATGGCGCCGCCCGGCGTTTTGGCGTCGCGCAGCTCCGTCAGTTTTAGCACCCGCTCGCTCGGCACGAAGGTGCCGTCGGTGACGATGGTCTTGCTGCCGGTTCCGCGCATGCCGGCGGTGAACCAGGTGTCGCGTATGGTGTAGTCGCCGGGGGCGACCAGGAAGAATTTCCACTCCGGCGCGGCGCCATCCTGCGCCATGCCGCCGAGCATGACCCAAGTGCAATGATCGACGCCGCTGGCGAACGGCGAGCCTTTGCCGGAGACGCGATAGCCGCCGTCGACCGGCACCGCCACCGTCGCCGGCGCGAACGAGGCTGCGACCGGCACATCGAGGCCGTTGGCCCACAGCGTCTGCTGCGCGGTCCGCGGATACTGCGCGATCAAATGATTGTGGTGGATGATCAGGCTGGCGCACCAGCCATGCGAGGCGTCGGCCTTGCACAGCTCGCGCGTCACTTCGAACCAGGTGTCGAAGCCAAGCCCATAGCCGCCGACGCTCTTGGGCACCAGGATGCGGGCAAAGCCGGCGTCGAGCATTTCCTTGACCGACTCTTCAGGGATGCGCCGCGCCTCTTCCGCCGCCGCTGCGCGCCCGGCAAAGCGCGGCGCCATGGCGCCGACGCGGTCCATGATCTCCTCTTTGCTCGCGCTCTGGGTCGGGGAGGGCGGCATGCGCTGCTCCTATCGCTCGGATGTTTGCGGCGGCGTCGGCGGCGCGAGCACCAGGCGCCGGCCGACCGGGAAAAGCTGCACGTCGTAGCGCTGCACGACCCAGCCCCAAATCCCCGACGGCGCCTTGAGCATCACCGCAATCGCGATCACGCCCATCAGGATCAGATAGATGGTGCCGTAGTCGGCCAATAGCTCGCGCAGCGTAATGTAGACCAGCATGCCGATGAACGGCCCCTCGATTGTGCCGATACCGCCGATGACAACCATGAAGATCACCACCACGGTCCAGTCGTTGATGCTGAAACCCGCCTCCGGCGAGATGCGCAGCTTCTGCAGAAAGATCAGCGCGCCGATCAGGCCGGTGCAGGCGGCGGTGGCGACATAGATGATGAATTTGGTGCGGAAGGTGTTGACGCCGAGGCTCGCCGACGCCGGCTCGGAATCGCGGATTGCGGTCAACGCCAGGCCGTGGCGCGAACGCAGCAAGAGATAGACGATGGCGCAGACCACGACCGAGATTGCAAGCGACATCAGATAGAGGATGGCATCGCGGTTGCCGCGGTCGGTCGAGATCTGCCGCAAGATCGCCGGCGTCAGCGACAGGCCGGAGCCGCCGCCGAGCACCGCGATGAGGCTTGCCGAGAGCGCAAAGACTTCGGACATGACCCAGGTGCCGACGGCGAAATAAGCGCCGCGCAGGCGGAACACCGCGAACGAGACGGGGATGGCGATCAGGCCGGCGAACGGCCCGGCGATCGCCAGCGCCAGATAGACGTTCACGTTCTGCGCGCCGGTCAGATAGAACAGCGCATAGCCGCCGAGCCCGACATAAGCCTGCTGGCCGACCGAGACGAGGCCGGCATAGCCGGCGAGCAGATTCCAAAGTTGTGCGAGCGCGAGGTAATAGGCCATCTCGGCAATCAGCCGCATCCAACCGGCATCGCCCCACCACGGCAAGGCCACCAGCGCGAGGAGCGCCGGCGCCGCGACCAAGGCGAAGGCGCGACTGGCTTTGGTTGCGCGCTCGACGCGCTCGGCTTCCATCAAAAATCCTTGGTGCGTGGAAACAGCCCGCTCGGGCGGACGATCAGGATAACCAGGAAGGCGATGTGGCCGGCAAGGATTTGCCAGGTCGGCGACAGTGCCGCGCCGACCGCCTGCGCAACGCCGAGCACCACGCCGCCAATCAGCGTGCCCCACATATTGCCAAGCCCGCCGATGATCACGGCTTCGAAAGCCAGAATGAGCCGGATCGGTCCCGCCGCGGGATCGAAAATCGTTCGGATGGCGAACAGCACGCCGGCGATGGCGGTGAAGATCATCGCAATACCCAGCGCCAGCGCGTAGAGCTTGCGGTTGTCGATGCCCATGAGCTCCGCGGTATCGGCATCGTCGGACACGGCGCGGAAGGCGCGGCCGAGGCCGGTGCGGTAGAACAGAAGCTGGAGGCTGGCGATGGCGAACACCGCAACGGCGAACACCACTAGCGGATAGACGCCGATCGAGATGCCGCCGGGAATCTGCACGCTCGCGGTTTCGATGGCGCCTTCGTGCAGCCGCTGCGTATAGGCGCCAAAAACTTGCAGCAGGCCGTTCTGGATGATCACCGAAATGCCGAAGGTGACGAGGAGCGGCGGCAACAGTCCGCCGCTGAGCGTGTGGTTGAGCAAGCCGCGTTGGATGGCATAGCCGACGACGAACATCACCGGTACGACGATGATGAGGCTTGAGATCGGATCGAGCCCGGTGCCTTGGGTGACCACCAGCGCCACATAGGCCGAAAGCACGATGAAATCGCCGTGGGCGATGTTGACCAGCCGCATGATGCCGAACGACATCGACAGCCCGATGGCGAACAGCGCATAGATGCCGCCGAGGAGGCTGCCTTGAATGAGAATGTTGAGCCATTCCATCGCGGCCGTCCTACAAACCGAAATACGCGGCCGTGATCGCGGCGCGATCGAAATTCTTGGTCGGCGCGCACAGCGCCAGGCGGCCCTCCTGGAAGCAATAGAAACGCACCGAGGCGTCGAGCGCGCGATTGATGTCCTGCTCGACCAGGACGACGGTGGTGCCTTCGGCGGCGATGGCGCCGAGGCATTGATAGATGTCGCGGATGACGACCGGCGCCAGGCCCAGCGACAGCTCATCGCATAGCAGCAGCCGCGGATTGGCCATCAAGGCGCGGCCGACCGCCGCCATCTGCTGCTGGCCGCCGGACAAAGCCGGCGCCGGCAGGTGGCGCAAGTCGCGCAAGCGCGGGAACAGCTCGTAGACGCGCCGCAAATTCCACGGCCCTTTGCGCTCGCTATGGCCGCCGAGCAGAAGGTTTTCCTCGACCGAAAGGCTCGGAAACAGCCGGCGGCCTTCCGGCACCATGGCGACGCCGAGCCGCACCACCTCGTGCGGCGTCCTGCGGCCGATCGGCTGGCCGTCGAACATCACCATGTCGGGCTTGGTCGGCAGCGCGCCGGCCACCGCGCGCAAAAACGTGGTCTTGCCGGCGCCGTTGGCGCCGATGATGGCTACGGTCTCGCCCTGCTCGACGTTCACGTTGATATCGAACAGCGCCTGGAAGTCGCCGTAGAACGCCGAGAGATTGTTGGTCTGGAGCAGGCTCATGACACGGGCATGCCCATATAGACTTCGCGCACTTTGGGCTCGGCCATGACCTCGCGCGGCTCACCTTGCGCCAAAACTTGCCCAAAATTCATGACGATCAGCCGGCTGGCGACCGACACCAGCGCGTGGACGATATGCTCGATCCAGACGATCGTGGTGCCATTGGCGTGAATGGCCTTGATGGTCTTGACCAGTTCGCCGCATTCGAATTCGGTGAGCCCGCCGGCGATCTCATCGAGAAGCAGCAATTTCGGCTGGATCGCCAGCGCCCGCGCCAGCTCCAGGCGTTTGCGCTGAAGTAAGGTCAGCGTCCGTGCCGGCACATTGGCCTTGTCGTAAAGCCCGGTTACCCGCAGCACGTCGCAACAGCGCGGATAGCTGTCGCGCTCGCTCGTGCCGCCGCCATAGATCGCCCCCACCAGCAAATTCTCGAACACGCTCATATTCGCGAACGGATGCGGAATCTGATAGGAGCGGCCGATTCCGAGCCGCGAGCGCGCGTGCGGCGCCATGGCGGTCATGTCGGCGCCGCCGAACACGATGCGGCCCTTGCTCGGCGCGACGTCGCCGGTGATCAGATTGAACAGGGTGGTCTTGCCGGCGCCGTTGGGGCCGATCACGGCGAGCGCCTCGCCGGTTGCGACGGCAAGGCTCACCGCATCCACGGCTTTGAGCGCGCCGTAGGATTTCGAGACTCCGTCAAGTTCCAGAAGCACTGTCATGAACGGCTTTTATACAGACAGCCGCCGCGCATGTCGCGCGACGGCTGTATTGCATTCACCCCGGACGTCTCAGGAATATTGAATCGGCACGAACGGGCTGTCGAGCGGGATGTTCGGCGCGGTCGTGTTGAACACCACGTTCAAGTCGTACTTGAACTTCGCGCCCTTCACCCACTGTCCGCCGACCAGCGGCGTGATGCACACGTTGGGTACCGGATTGGTCGGTCCGCCCTTCCAGGTGATCGGGCCGACGATCGACTGGTAGTCGGTCGCGGCGATGGCGTCGCGGATGGCGCTGGCTTCGAGCTTCTTCGCGCGCTTGAGCACATCGATGGCGACTTCGAGATTGGCGTGCTTGAAGCCGAGCGGCTGGGTCCACTGCTTGCCGCTCGCTTTTTCATAGGCATCGCAATATTGCTGCGCCGTCTCGCCGGTCAGGCCCGACTTGAACGGGTGATGGTGCGACCACCACACTTCCGTCGACATGCCGGCGCCGCGATCGCCCAGCGCCTCGACGGCGGTGGGGAACAAGAGCGCCTTCGGCGGCGTGACGATCTTCGGCCGGTAGCCCTGCTGCGCGCATTGCGTCCAGAAGATCGCGAATTGCGGCGGATTGAAAATGCCGCAGGCGATGTCGCAGTTCGCCTTCTTCAATTCGGCGATCTGCGAGGAGAAGTCGTCGGACAGCGGTGGATAAAGGCCGAGATAGTGCACGTCAAAACCGTGGCTCTTGATGGTGGCCGGCAGGCCATGCACCGGATCGCTCGCCGCGACGCCGTCGGGATCGTTGGTCAGCATGACGCCGACGGTTTTGTTGGTCGGCAGGGTCAGCCACATGTCGGCGAACATGTTGGCGACCATGTCAAAACCCCAGAAGAAGTGATAGGTCCAGTCGAACCCCTTCTTCGGGTCGCCCTTGCGGCCGAAGAACCAGGCCTGCCACGGATCGTCCGAGGTGACGCAAGGCACGCCGGCGAGCTCGCACTGGTCGGCCACCGGATTGGTGGTGTCCGACGTCGACGAGGCGATCATGATGTCGACCTTGTCGTTATTGATGAGCTGCGCCGCCACTTCCGAGGCGCGGTTCGGATTCGACTGGCTGTCGCGGTTGAGGATTTGCACTGGGTGCTTCTCGCCGGCAACCACGATGCCGTCGCCCAAAGCCTTGCTCACGCCCTCAGCCACCCATTTCGACGGCTCGCCGAAGGCGGCGATCGGCCCGGTCTCCGGCGTGATCATACCGATCTTGATGGTCTTGGCGGCGGCGCGCGAGGATTGAAACATCCACGGCGACGCGATGGCGCCGGCGCCGCTGGCCGCGATCAGCTTGACCAGCTTGCGGCGCGCCCGGTCGACTTTCCCGCTGTGCTTTGCCTGCGGTGCCCCCGCTTTTGGCGTCATGGTCGGTTCCTCCCTTGTCACTTGCCATCTTGCTTGCCGGCCCACTCTCGCGAACAGGTGGGACCGGCCCCACAGCATCATTGCAGACAAAAAGCGGACCGGAAACGGTCTTTTCGTCGCCGGTTCAGGCGGTCCGATCCTTGTACGAGCCGCCGGCGATCCAACTTTCGATTGTCGGACCGACGGCGGCGCCGGTGACAAGACCGGCCCGCCAGTCGTCGCCTGCCGGCCGGACGATCAGCATCCAGCCGTCGCCGAAGGCGTCGCGGGTTAAAAGCTCCGGTCTGTCGACCAGGTCTTCGTTGTGCGCCACCACGGTGCCGTCGAAGCCGGCGCGCGCCGCGCCGACCCATTTGCCGCCCTCGATCATGGCGAACCAGCGGTCTTTCTCGAAGGCGTGGCCGAGCCGCTTCGGCGTGAAGACCAGGACTTCGCCCATCAGTGCCGCCGCCCAGGTCGTAAAGCCCGTACGCAACGTGCCGTCTGGCAGCGGCGCGTACCAAATCTGGTTCTCGACGTCGTAGAAGAGACGCTCGGGGAATTCGTGATCCTGGACGCGAGCCAATGCGGGGCCTCTAAAAGGTCAGCACGCGGCAGTCGTCGCCCATGATGTCCTGAATCATGGCAGCAGCACCCATCACGCCATTGCATTCGGGAATGAGGTCGGCCTCGGACTTGTCGAATAATTCGAGGTTGGCGGGGCAGGCCCAGAATTTTGCGCCCTGGCCGTGAGCTTCCTTGATCCAGTCGTAGACCGTCATCGGATCGCCCGGCTTGATGGTGATCGCTTCGGCGACGCCCTTAAGCATCAATTTGCCGGCAGTCGCGGTGCACAGCACATCCACCGGGTGATCCATCGCGGCGGCGACGGCGGCGTAATAAAATGGCGCGCCGAGCTCCTCCGGGTTACGCGGGTCGGTGTTCATCAGGACGATGAGCAGGCGGCGCGCGCTCATTGCAACTCGGTCTCCTCGACCTTCAGCCGCCGACCCCATTTGTCGAAGAAATGGCCTTCGTTGAGCACCATTGGATTGGCGTCGAGCCTCGTCTCCAGCTCGTGCAGCCGCGACCGCGCCGTCGGATTGTCGAGCGGGCCGTCGTCGGGCGCCGTCACCGGAAAAAACGACGCGCCGTCCCATTGCTGTCCCGAGCCGGCGAACAGGATAACGATCTCGCTCCAGTCGGTCTCGGTGCCGATGACGTTGAGATAGGTCGAGCACAGGGGCAGCACCTTGGTCTCGGCGATCGCGACCAGGACCACCAGCGCGGTGAACGCGCCGGTCGCCGCGAATTCGTCCGCCAGCCAGCGGTCGAAATCGGTCGCCGGCTTTTCGGGTTCGGCAGTCGACAACGGGCGTCTCCGTTTGCTTTAGACCATGATCCGATTCAAATGAATCGGATCATGGTCTAAAATCTTTGTTTGAGCATGATCTTATCCGAAAATCGGTATCCACTTTTCGAGATCATGCTCTAGCGTGGCGGAAGAGAGAGGGAGTCGAACCCACCAAGGACCGGCTCGCGGCCCCTCCCGGATTTGAAGTCCGGACGCCCCACCGGGGACGAGTCTCTTCCTGAATTCGATGTGTCGAGGCTCGCCCTGTCCGCCGCGCGGCGGAACAGGTCGAGCCGGTGTTTGTTGATGCGGCGCAGATCGCCGTGGCGCAAGGTGACGCCGTGACGGTCGAAGAATTCCAGAATCTGGATCGCGACCTTGCGGCCGTTCTCGACCCGGTCGCGGAACTGCGCCGCGGTGAACTGGCCGTTCGGCGACGTAGAGCCGAGATCGACGACGATGCCGACCATCTCGGCCACGGTCTCGCGCAGGAAGAAATGATCGTGCGCGACCTCGTCGGCCTTGCCCATGCGGCCGAGAAGCTTGAGCAGGCGCCGGATGTCGGCCTCGCGCTGGGTCAGCAATGTCGCGATATCGCGTACGCGCGGCGGCCGGAACCGCTCGGCGCCGCCCAGGAGCGGAGCGATTTTCTGCCAGATTTTTTCGTCCGCCGGCGTGAGGCGGACTTCGTGGCCGGATAGACGCACCCAGGCGCCGTCCAGCGCGATCTCCTTGTTTCGCACAAGGCCCTGAAGAACCGAGAGAAATGCCGGCGCCGGCAGGCGTGGTTGCAGCTGCAGGCGCAGCCGCTCGAGGCCGACGCCGGGCAGGTCAGGATTACCGGCATGAAAACTTTGCAGCGCCGTCAACAGGCTGCGCTTGAATTGCAGCCAGACCGGCGCCGACAGCGCGAACACGCGCTCGCCCGCCGTTGCTCTGACGACGTTGAGGCCGTCGCAAATAGTTTGCATCTGCGTTTCGCTGAGCGCGCGGTCGCGCGCGAACGCGGTGAGATCAACATAGTGCGGAGCGGTTTCGAGCAAAGCCGCGAAAGCGCGCGCGGGGTCCTCGATCATATGCGCCCGCAATTGCGCGAGCCGCTCCGGCGTGCGCCGCTTGCGCGACGGCGCGCGCAGATCCAAAAATTTGCCGCCGCCGATGGTGCGTTGCGCCGTGGTGTCGCGTAGCACGAAGCGGTCGCCTGCCGCCGCCGCGATCGGCCGCTCGAGCACGAGCTGCACCAGCGCTTCGCCGCCAGGCGCAACGGCTGCGTCGCCAAGGAGCACAATGCGGGCGCCGACTTCGGTCGCGGCATGATGCAGCCGCGCCGGCATCCACTGCGTCACCGGTTTCTGCTCGGTCGCGAGCAATCGCAAGCTGGCGTCGATGCGATCGGTCGGCGCATGTAGATCGGGATCGAGTACGACCTGGCCGCGGGCGATGGCGTCCTTGCTGATGCCGTCGCCGGCAAGATTGAGCGCGCAACGCTGTCCGGCGGCGCCACGCTCGGTCGGCCGGTTCTGCGCGTGCAGCGAACGCACCCGCGCGACGAGACCCGACGGACTGATCGTCACGTGGTCTCCCGTCGCAGCTGCACCTGACAGCACAGTGCCGGTGACCACGGTGCCGGCGCCGGCCAAGGTGAAAGAACGATCGACCGCGAGCCGGAAACGCGCCGCCGTTGCGCGCGCTCGGATGGTGTGCGCGGCGTCGAACAGGCGTTGGCGCAGTGCGTCGATGCCGTTGTTGGTCACGGTCGAGATTGGAACAACATCGGCGCCTTCCAGGCCGGTGCCTTGCAAAAGTTGGCCAATGTCGTCGATGACTTTCGCCAGTTGCGACGGTGCGGCGAGATCGATCTTAGTGAGCGCGACGACGCCGCGGGTGATGCCGAGCAGGTCGACGATGGCAAGATGCTCGCGAGTCTGCGGCATGACGCCGTCGTCGGCGGCGATTACTAGCAGCACGAAATCGATGCCGGTGGCGCCGGCCAGCATGTTGTGGACGAATTTTTCGTGGCCCGGCACGTCGACGAAGCCGAGCACGGTACCGTCCGGCGCCGGCAAATAGGCAAATCCGAGATCGATGGAAATGCCGCGCGCTTTTTCTTCCTTCAGCCGATCGGTATCGACGCCGGTCAACGCCCGCACCAGCGAGGTCTTGCCGTGATCGATGTGGCCGGCGGTTCCGACGATCATGACGCCGGCTCCGGCAAAGGCGTTATGGCGCAGCGTTCAGCTTCGGCGATTTGTTCCGGTGACAGCGCGGCGCGCACGGCTTGAAAGAACTGTCCTGCCAACGGGCTGCCGCCGGCGCGCGCGCGCACCAGCCAGATAAAAGCCTCGACCGGATCGCGCTTGACGCCGGAGCCGAGATGGAACGCCGCGCCCAGCATGGCCTGGCCATCGGCGTCGCCGCGTTCGGCGCCGCGCCGCCACCAATCGACGGCCTTGGCCGGATCGCGCTCGACACCGAGCGCGTTATGAAAAATCATGCCGAGCCGCGTCATCGAGGCGGCGATGCCGTGGGCGGCAGCCAGCTCGGCGAAGTGCCGCGCGGCGACGTAATCCGACTCGGCCACTTCGCCTTCGAGCAGCATCCAGCTCAGCATGTCCTGGGCAGCACCGTCGTCCTGTTCGGCGGCGGCGCGGTAAAGCTGCAGCGCGCGTGCATAGTCTTGTTCGACGCCCTCGCCTTTGAAATAAAGCGCCGCGCAATTGCGCTGGCCAACAGCATCGCCCGCGGCGGCCGCCAGCGATAGCCATTGCAATGCGAGCTTGGGATCGCGTTCGACGCCGAGGCCTTCGGTGAAACAGGCGCCGACGTTGTTCTGCGCTCGCGCGACGCCGGCGTGTGCCAGCGGTCCCCAGATTTCGAGTGCGCGCGCATAGTCGCCGCGGCTCGACGCCTCATAAGCTTCCGCCATGTGGTCGGCGACGCTGACGTCGTCGTCCGGCCGCGCTTTTTTCGCCAATGCGTCAAGCCACCGCATCGGCGTTCTCCGCAGCATTTAGCGTAGCGAGATTGGCTATGAAGACCTCCTCGTCGTCGAGGCAGCGCAGGTCGAGGAGGAGGGCCTTGTCCTCGACGCGGCCGACCACCGGGACTGGCAGCCGGCGCAATGCCATCGACAGCGCGGAAAGAAGGCGTCCGCTGTGCTTGGCGGCGCGCGGCCTGATCGCCAGACCGGCGCTCGGCACCGTTTCCATCGGCAGCGCGCCGGAGCCGATCTGGCTGGCGCAGACCGCGATCGCAACGTCGAAGCCGTCGCCGATCTTGGCGGCGATGACCGGCAACAGCCGCCGCGCCGCGGCCTCGATCTCTTTTTGAGGCCGGGCCAGCAGCCGCAATGTCGGCAGGCGTTCCGCGACCCGATCCGGATCGCGATAAAGCCGCAGTGTCGCTTCCAGCGCGGCGAGGCGGATCTTGTCGATGCGCAGTGCCCGCTTCATCGGGTTGCTCTTGATGCGCGCGATCAAGTCCTTGCGGCCGACGATGAAGCCGGCCTGCGGGCCGCCCAAAAGCTTGTCGCCGGAGAAGGTGACGAGATCGGCGCCGGCGGCGACGGCTTCCTTGACCGTCGGCTCATGCGCCAGCCCGTAACGGGTGAGATCGATCAGCGTGCCGGAGCCGAGGTCGTTGACCAGCGGCACCTCGCGCTCGCGCGCCAGCGCCGCAAGATCGCGCGCGGAAACCTCCTTGGTGAAGCCCTCGATGCGATAGTTCGAGGTGTGAACCTTGAGGATAAGCCCGGTCTTCGGCCCGAGCGCGCCGACGTAATCCTTCTTGTGGGTGCGGTTGGTGGTGCCGACCTCGACCAATTTGGCGCCGGCGCGGCTCATGATCTCGGGCATGCGGAAGGCGCCGCCGATCTCGATCAGTTCGCCGCGCGAGACGATCGCCTCGCGCCCCTTGGCGAGCGTGTTGAGCACGAGCAGGACCGCGGCGGCGTTGTTGTTGACCACGGTGGCGTCCTCGGCGCCGGTCAATTCGCAGAGCAGATCGCGGACCAGATCGTCGCGGTCGCCGCGATGGCCGGCGCCGAGATCGAATTCGAGCGCCACCGCGTTGCGCATCGCCACTAGCGCCGCCTCGATGGCAGCTTCCGCCCACAGCGCGCGGCCGAGATTGGTGTGCAGCACGGTGCCGGTGAGGTTGAACACCGGCCGAAGGTTTGGCTGCTGCGCGATTTCGAGCCGCGTCAGCGCCGCCGCCGCGACTTGGTCCGAGCCGCCCGGGGCGGTGCCATTGCCACGGGCCGCGGCCAGTGTCTCGCGCACCGCGGCAACGAGGGCGGAGCGGCCGAACCGCGCCGCGGCGCCCGCCGCCACGGCCGTGCGCAACACCTCGTCGACCGAGGGCAGCTTGCGCAACGCGGCGGCTTCGGCTTTGGCCATTCGCGTGCCTCAATAGCCGAGCAGGAACGGATTGACCGCGCCGCGCCGGTAGCCGGTCTCGCGCAACAGGATGTCGAGCCCGAGCGTGGCGACGTCGTCGGCCACAGGTTCGAGATGCGGATTTTTATGCTGGTGCAGAATCTTCACGTAGCAGTGGCAGCTTTCGCAGGTCTCGGCCTTCACCGTGTCCGGTCCGCTGTCGAGCCCCTCATAGGCGATGCCCTTGGTGGATTCGCAGAGCACGCATTTGATGCGCACCACGTGCCATTGCGTGGCGCAAAGCGAGCAGGTGCAGAACCGCGTGCCATGGGCACCCTTCCAGCCGACGATCGCCGACGCTACGGGCGCGCCGCCGCAGGCCGGGCAGACACCGTCGCCGATCGGCACCAGCGCAGCCGGATCGAGCCGCGCCGCCAGCCGGGCGAAATGCACCTGCAGCGCAGCGGCGATGTAAACGTGATCGGCCAGCGTCTCGACCGGAATGGCATCCGCCAGCACCGCACGCACCATGTCGTCGCGCGCGGCGGCGTCGGCGCCGCGGGCGCGTTCGATCGCCGCACGGGCATTGTCCGGCATGTCGATGGTGGCAGCCAAGGCCAAGAGCCGATCCAGCGTCGCATTGAGCGCGGCATCGGCCGTGAAGCCTGTCCGGTCGAGCGGCGGCATGGCGTGCTCGTGCGCCCGGGCGCGCGCATCATCGGCCGGCAGATCTGGCTCCGGCAGGTCCTTTTGGATGCGATGCTGGCATTCGCAGATGGCGGCGAGGAACAAGAGATAAGGCGCGAGCTGATGACCTTCGGCCAGCGTGCGAAAGCGCAACGAGCGTGTAGCAAACAGTGTGAGCGGATTGGGCAGGCGCACAAACGGCGGCGCCGCAATTTCTCCGATCGGGATCGGATCGTGCCCAGCGGCGCCGGTCTTACTCATTTATTTATTACCTCACGAACCACACGGGCCACGTGACCGACCGATGAAACAGCGCCCGTAGCGCGCGGGCGCCGGCCGTCATTTAGCGGTCTTACCACCAACCAGCTCGCGAAGCCACTTGCGATGGTGCCGCCAGGCCCAGCCGCCGGTGACTTGGCCGCGGGTCATGGCGCCGATGGTGCCGCGCACCCAGATCGCCGCATAAACATGCACGATCCAGACGCAGATGATGATGACCGCTGCCGCGGAATGGACCAGCACGGCGATGCGTTTCTGCTCGATATTGGTGTAGCCGTAGAAATACTGGTCCCACATCACCAGGCCGCTACTGATCAGTATGATGATCAGGATCGACATCAGCCAGAACACCGCCTTCTGGCCGGCATTGTATTTGCCGACTTCCGGCAGCCGCTCCTCGTGCCCGGAGAGCACGTCGCGCAGTCGCGCCAGCCAGGTGCCGTCCTCGGCTTTCCACAAGTTCGCCCGCCAGAAGCGGATGAACAGGCCGAAGAAGCTGAAGAACAGCACCACGCCGATCCACGGATGAATGGCCCGCGTCCACTGCCCGCCGCCGAACAGGCCGGTGAGGAAGAACAGCCACGGCGAGAACAGCGCGAGGCCGGACAGCGCCAGCAGCACCAGGCACGTTGCCGTGATCCAGTGGTTGACGCGCGCGCCCGCCGTATAGCGGTCGACGGTGACCGGATCGCCCGGATGGACGCTGTCGCCCGGCTCGACATCATATGCCGTCATGGCCGACCGCTCCCTGCCAGCCGCTTGGCCGCCTCTTCATCCGTGGGCTTGACCGTGTTGGGGCCCTCGACGATATGGTGGACGAAGCCGATTGCGACCATGAGGCCCATCGCGGCCAGTCCAAGATATTTGGTCGCGGTGCTCTTCCACAGTTCCACGATCGGGCTGATGCGCGGATTGGCGGGAAGGTTGGCGTAGATTTCCGGCCGGTCGGCGTGATGCAGCACATACATTACGTGGGTGCCGCTCACCCCCGGCGGATCGTACAGGCCCGCGTTGGCAAAACCGCGGGATTTCAGATCCTTGATGCGGTCGGCAGCGTGCTTATTCATCTCCTCCTTGGTGCCGAAGGTGATCGCATGGGTCGGGCAGGCCTTGGCGCAGGCCGGACCCTGGCCGACGGCGATGCGATCGGAGCACAGCGTGCATTTGTAGGCCTTGTTGTCGACCTTGGAGATGCGCGGGATGTTGAACGGACAGCCGCGCACGCAATAGCCGCAGCCAATGCAGTTCTCGTGCACGAAGTCGACGATGCCGTTGGAGTACTGCACGATGGCGCCGGGTGCCGGGCAGGCCTTCAGGCACCCCGGGTCCTCGCAGTGCATGCAGCCGTCCTTGCGGATCAACCATTCGAGATTTTGCGTGTCCGGGTTCACCCATTCGGTGAACCGCATCAGCGTGAACATTTCCGGCGTCAGGTCGGCCGGATTGTCGTAGGAGCCGGCAAAGGTGCCGATGTCGGCGCGCTTGTCGTTCCATTCCAGGCACGCCGCCTGGCAGGCCTTGCAGCCGATGCATTTCGACACATCGATCAGTTTCGCCACCGGCGTGAGCTGACGCGCCGGGGCCGGCACCGACGAGGCCGAGCGGCGCACCAGATCGGCGTCGCTCAGGTTCGTCGTTGGGTTCACCGTATTCGGGTTGGGAAGCTCGAATTCGAATGCCATGACTTCCTCCCTACGCCACCGGTCCAGACGCGATGGACTCGATGTCGACCAGGAACGCCTTGAACTCCGGCGTCTCGGCATTGGCGTCGCCGACATAGGGGGTGAGCGAATTGGGGCCAAAACCCTTGCGGGCGCGGCCCATGAAACCCCAATGCAGCGGGATGCCGACGACATGCACGGTCTTGCCGTCGCAGATCATCGGCTTGATGCGTTTGGTCACATAGGCCTTGGCTTTCACCGAGCCGCGTTTCGACCAGACGCGGACCCAGCTGCCGTTGGCAATGCTCTTTTCCTTGGCTAGCTCTTCGCCGATCTCGACGAAGAATTCCGGCTGCAGCGAAGCATTGATCTGGCTGTGCTTGGTCCAATAGTGGAAGTGCTCGGTGAGCCGGTAGGAGGTCGCCGCGTAAGGGAACTCCTTGGCGTCGCCGAACTGCTCCATATCGCCTTTGAACACGCGCGCCACCGGATTACCCCGGATCTTGGGATTGATCGGATTGGCAATCGGCGATTCGAACGGTTCGTAGTGCACCGGGAACGGCCCTTCGCGCATGGTCGCGCGCGCGAACAGGCGCCCGGTGCCTTCCGGCTGCATGATGAAGGGCCCGACCACCTCCGGCTTGGCGTTCGGCGCGATGTCAGGCACGTCATCGCTGACCCACGTCGTGCCGTTCCATTCCATGAGCTTGCGCGTGGGATCCCACGGCTTGCCGGAAAGGTCCGCCGACGCGCGATTGTAGATGATGCGTCGATTGAGCGGCCACGACCATGCCCATTTCGAGAACGTGCCGAGATCGGCGGGGTCGCTGTTGTCGCGGCGGGCCATGTTGTTGCCCGCCTCGTTGAAGCTGCCGGAATAGATCCAGCAGCCGCAAGCCGTCGTGCCATCGTCGCGCAGTGCGGCGAAGCTGACGAGCTGCTTGCCTTTCTGCAGGATCGTCTTGGTCGCGTCGTTCGGATCGGGCACGTCGGCAAGCGCCGAGCCGTTCATCTCGCGCGCCAGTTCTTCCGGCGTCGGATCGCCCGGGTCCTTGTAGTTCCAGGTCAGATTGACGATCGGGTCGGGGAAGGCGCCGCCTTCCTTCTGGTAGAGCGCTTTGAGGCGCTGGCCGAGCTGGGCCATGATCCAGACGTCGCTCTTGGCTTCGCCCGGTGGCGTGCCGCCGGCCCAGTGCCATTGCAGCCAGCGCCCGGAATTGACCAGCGAGCCGGTGTCTTCGGCAAAGCAGGTCGCCGGCAGCTGGATGACCTCGGTCTGCATCGACGCTGTATCCACGTCGTTGAATTCGCCGTGGTTCTCCCAGAACCGCCCGGTCTCGGTGTCGAGCGGATCCATGATGACGAGCCATTTGAGCTTCGCCAGCGCCACCGTGAGCTTTTTCCGGTTCGGGAACGCCAACAACGGATTAAAGCCCTGGCAGAAGTAGCCGTTCATCTTGCCTTGGAACATCAGTTCGAAGGCACGCAGCACGTCGTAGGCGGCCACGTCGAGTTTCGGCAGCCAGTCGTAGGCCCAGTTGTTGTCGGCCGTCGCCGCGTCGCCCCACATCGACTTCTGGAAGCTGACGAAGAACTTCTTGTAGTTCTGCCAGTAGCTGGTCTGGTCCGGCCGTAGCGGCTTGAAGCCGCGGGTCGACATGTATTTGTCGAGGCTGTCTTCCTTATCGACCGGGATGTTTAGATATCCGGGGATCAGATGCGACATCAATCCGATGTCGGTCAGGCCCTGGATGTTGGAGTGACCGCGCAGCGCGTTCATGCCGCCGCCACGGCAGCCGACATTGCCCAGGATAAGCTGCAGCATCGCCATGGTGCGGATGTTTTGCGAACCCTTGGAATGCTGGGTCCAGCCGAGCGCGTACATCGACGTCATGAATTTGTCTTTGGCCGACGTCTCGGCGATCATCTCCGCCACTTTCAGGAACTTGTCCTTCGGCGTGCCGCAGATGCGCTCGACCATTTCGGGCGTGTAGACCGCTATGGTCTTCTTGAGCAGGTTCCAGACGCAGTGCGGATCCTGCAGCGTGTCGTCGGTGAGGACATAGCCGTCCGGTCCGACCTGGTAATCCCAGGTCGAGCGGTCGTAGTCGCGTTTGCCTTCGTCGTAGCCGGTGAACAGGCCGTCCTGATAGTCAAAACCTTCCTTCACCAGATAGGTCGCGTTGGTGAAATTCTTGGTGTACTCCCACTGCACCTTGTCGTTCTGGATGCAGTAGTTGATCAGACCATTGAGAAACGCGATGTCGGTGCCCTGGCGGATCGGGGCGTAATAGTCGGCCACCGACGCCGAGCGCGTATAGCGCGGATCGACGACGATCAGCTTGGCGCCACGATTGGCTTTCGCCTCAGTGACCCATTTGAATCCGCACGGGTGCGCCTCAGCGGCGTTGCCACCCATGATTACGACGAGATCCGTGTTCTTGATATCGGTCCACGAATTCGTCATCGCTCCGCGACCAAACGTTGGGCCCAAACTGGACACCGTGGGGCCGTGTCAGACCCGCGCTTGGTTGTCGAATACGAGCATCCCGGCGCTGCGCACAACCTTGTAGGTCGCCCAGGCCGTTTCGTTAGTGGTTGCCGAGGCCGCGAGGAAACCGGTGGAGATCCACCGGTTCACCGTGGTGCCGTCGGCGTTCTTGGCGATGAAGTTCTTGTCGCGATCGTCCTTCATCAGCCGCGCGATGCGGTCGAGCGCGTAATCCCAGGTGACGCGCTCGAACTTGTCGGAGCCGGGCTTGCGCACCATCGGATATTTCAGGCGCGTCTCGGCGTGGACGATGTCGAGCAGCGCCGCGCCCTTCGGACACAGCGTGCCGCGATTGGTCGGGTGGTCCACGTCGCCTTCGATGTGGATGATGTCGGCTTGCTCACCCTTCGCAAGGTTGCCCTTGGAATACATGATGATGCCGCAAGCGACGGAACAATAGGTGCAGGTGTTGCGGGTCTCGGTGGTGCCGATGAGCTTGAAGGGCCGTATTGCCGCGGCATAAGCGGCCTCGACGCCTCCAAATCCAAGCGCCCCGATGGTCGTACCGGCAAGACCCGCGCTGGCGCCGACCAGAAAGCCGCGCCGCGAGAGTTCCATGTTCAAGGTCGTCTCCTCAGACGTTTGCCCCGCACGGGGGCACCCTTGTTCACGCCCAATCGGCCGATTGAGCGTTTCTAAAAAGCACGCCGAACAAGCGTGTTAAGCGTATTTTTGAACAATAACAGTGTCAAACAAGCCCGGTTCCGGCGCTGGTTTTGTGCAGCGCAACATAAGGGCGCCGGGGATTGAAAGCGTTGAGCTTTCTGGCACAGGTCCAGACGACGGCATGGTGCCGTGGCAAAGTTCACGACAAAATTATCCAACGGCGCGACCGAACAGACGGCGTTTGTATTGATCGCATGCTTTGTCCGGCACACTATGGCTGTGTCGTGAAGGTTCGCTTGGCTCCCGAGGCTCGGGGCAAATTAGGCGTTAAAGCAGTCGCTGCGCTCTGCGGCGCGGGGGCTGTTTTTTATTTTGCGATGTTGCCGCTGCGTGCCGAGGCCGCCGAATTGCAGCGCTGGACCGCGGGCGCCCAGCCGATGTTTTCCCTGCCGAATACTGCGGGCGCGGATATCGGGCTGGAAACCGCGCGCGGCCATGTCGTGCTGGTGCATTTCTTCGCCACGTGGTGTGAGCCCTGCCGCGAGGAATTGCCGGCGCTTGATCGTCTCGCGGCACGCGCCAATGGCAGCGTGAAGGTGCTGGCGATCGCGGTGGCCGACGTCGACCGGAGCGTGCAGCGTTTCTTTGAAACCACACCGGTCGATTTTCCCGTTCTGCTCGATCGCGACCGCGCCGTCGCCAAAGTGTGGAACGTCACGACGCTGCCTACCACTTTCGTGCTCGACGCGAGCTTGCAGCCAAAACTCGTCGTCGAAACCGATTACGCCTGGGACAGTCTCGATCCCAAAGAGCTCACCAGCACGTCCGTGCAGGACGCGCGCGGCTCTACGTCAATCAAGGATGCCAGCAATCGATAGCTTGGGAGGACGACCATGCACAGACGCGAATTTTTGCAAGCCGGCGCGGCGCTGACGTTCGCCGCGCAATGGCCGACGCTGGCCCGCGCCGACGTGAATTTTGACCCGACGCCCGGCACCTGGCGCAATTTCCAGATCACGACGCGGCTCGAGATCGCAAAACCCGCCGGCATCACCCAGGCTTGGATTCCGCTGCCGTCGGTCAATCAGAACGATTGGATCAGATCGAGCGATAGCCAGTGGGCGACCAACGGCAACGCGGTGCTGGCGCGCGATCCCCATTACGGCGCCGAGATGTTGCACGTCGCCTGGGCGGCAAGCGAAGCGGCGCCCGCAGTCGAGGTCACCAGCAAAATTGCGACGCAAGACCGCGCCGTCGATCTGAGCAGGCCCGGCAGGCCCGCGATCGATCTCGCTTCGGCCGAACGCAAATTCAACACCGCGGGCACCGAGCTCATTCCGGTCGACGGTATCGTCAAGCAGACGTCGGACAAGATTACCGCCGGCAAAAAGACCGAGGTCGAGAAAGTCCACGCCATCTACGAATGGATCGTCGAAAACACCTTCCGCGACGCCAAGGTGCGCGGCTGCGGCATCGGCGACATCGCCGCGATGCTCAAAACCGGCAATCTCGGCGGCAAGTGCGCCGATCTCAATGCGTTGTTCGTCGGCCTCGTTCGCGCCGCCGGCATCCCGGCGCGCGACGTCTACGGAATCCGCGTGGCGCCGTCGAAGTTCGGCTACAAGGCGCTCGGCGCCGGTTCGGAAATCATCACCAAGGCGCAGCATTGCCGCGCCGAGGTATTTCTTACCGGCTATGGCTGGGTGGCGACCGATCCCGCCGATGTAAGCAAGGTCGTGCTCGAGGAACCGCCGGCCAATCTCGCCATCGACGATCCGAAGGTCGCCGCCGCGCGGAAAACCTTGTTCGGCGCCTGGGAGGGCAATTGGCTCGCCTATAATTTCGCCCACGACGTCGCGCTGCCCGGTTCGGACGGGCCGAAAGTCGCGTTCCTGATGTATCCGCAGGGCGAGACCGGCACTACGCGGCTTGATTGCCTCGATGCGGATAACTTCAAATATATCATCAAGTCGAAGGAACTGACCGCGGCGTGACCGGGCTTCGACATCAGGTGAGTGCCGCGGACCGCGGCGGCGACGAAACCGTGCTCGACCTGCGCGGCCTGCGCTGCCCGCAACCGGTGCTGCGGGCCAAGAAGGCGTTGCGCACCATTCCGGTCGGCGGCACCTTGGTGCTCGAATGCACCGATCCTTTGACAATGATCGACGTGCCGCATTTTACCAATCAGACCGGGCATACGCTGCGCACACAGGCGCGCGATGGCGACCTCTACATTTTCAAGATCGTGAAGCGCCGATGAAGCCCCAGCCGGTTTACAGGAAAACAACATCATGAATGTCCCAATGGTGCGTTTGACGAGCCTCGCGCATGGCGGCGGCTGCGGCTGCAAGCTGGCGCCGTCGGTGCTGCAACAGCTTTTGGCCGATCAGCCGCTCGCGGCGCCGTACCGGCAATTGCTGGTCGGCACCGAGACGCCCGACGACGCCGCAGTGTGGCAGCTCGACGACGGCACCTGCGTGATCGCGACCACGGATTTCTTCATGCCGGTGGTCGACGATCCTTACGATTTCGGCCGCATCGCCGCGACCAACGCCATCTCCGACGTCTATGCCATGGGAGGCAAGCCGATCATGGCGCTGGCGATTCTCGGCATCCCAGTCGACAAGAGCGCGCCGGAGATCGTGCGCGAAATCCTTAAAGGCGGCACCGCGGTTTGCGCCTCGGCCGGCATTCCGGTCGCCGGCGGGCACTCGATCGATTCGCCCGAGCCGATCTACGGCCTCGCCGTCATCGGTATCTGCAAGACAGAGGACGTGCGCCGCAAATCCGACGCCAAGCCGGGCGACGCCATCATCCTGACCAAGCCGCTCGGTGTCGGCATTTATTCGGCCGCGATCAAGAAGGGCGTGCTGTCGTCTTCGGGCTATGCGGAGATGATCGCAACCACGACGCTGCTCAACCGGGTCGGCGCTGATTTGGCGAAGGATGCCGCCGTGCACGCCATCACCGACGTCACCGGCTTCGGACTTTTGGGCCATGGTCTCGAAATGGCGTGCTGCTCCGGGCTCACGCTGGTCATTCGCGCCGACGATCTGCCGCTGTTGTCGGAGGCGGCCAATTTCGCGCAACAGGGCGCCGTCACCGGCGCTTCGCTGCGCAATTGGGCAAGTTACGGCGATGACGTGACGCTGCCCAAAGACTTGCCGGAATGGCAACGCCATCTGCTCACCGATCCGCAAACATCCGGCGGTCTGTTGGTGTCCTGCGCGCCCGAACGCGCCGACGCCATCGTGCAAACGATCATCGCCGCCGGTTATCCCGCCACGCGCGTGATCGGTGCCGCCGAGGTCGGCCCGCCAAAAATTCGCGTGACGGCCGCCTAGGGCAATTGCTCACCTGCGCGACGTTGTCGCACGACGCAAGCTGTGACATGATTTTTCTGCGAGACGGCGTGGTCAAGACCGTCCGCCACAGTGGTCGAGGGAGGCGGCGATGGAATACGATGGCATCATCGTAGGCGGCGGACACAACGGGCTGATCTGCGCGGCATATCTGGCCAAAGCCGGCCTGAAGATCGCGGTCATCGAGCGCAACGATGCGATGGGCGGCGGCTGCCACACCAGCGAATTCGTCGCGCCGGGTTTCAAGCACAACTCGCACTCCTCCTATCATTTCATCGGCGAGGGGCCGGTCCTGTCCGATCTCGAACTGCATAAATACGGCCTCGCCTACATCTATCCCGAGGTGCAGCACGCCCAGGTGTTCCGCGATGGCAAGGCGCTGACCATCCACCGCAGCGTCGAGAGCACCGCCAAATCCATCGCGCGTTTCTCGCAAAACGACGCCAAACGTTACAAAGAGCTCTGCCAGTGCTTCGTCACCGAAATGGGACCGGTGATGACGGAGTTCATGTATTCGGTGCCGCTGCCTCCGGCCGAGCTCGGCAAGAGGCTCAGCGGCCCGCAGTGGGACGATCTCCTCAGCTACATGCCGATGACCCTGCATCAGGCGGTCGAGCGAAATTTCGAGAGCGAACACGTTCGCATGTTCTTCAACTGCATCCTGCACGCGATCGCGATCGAGAACGTGCCCGGGGTCGGAGCGTTCTTTCCGCGGCTGCTCAGCCGTCTGACCAAGCTGGGGCTGCCGGTCGGCGGCGCCGGCTCGGTTGCGCTCGCGCTCGAGCGGCTGCTCGAAGACAACGGCGCGACGCTCATCCGCAATGCCCATGTCAGCGCCATCACCTCGGATTCAAAAGGCGTGACGGGCGTGCGCCTGCAGAACGGCGACGCCTATTCGGCCAGGTTCGTCGCCAGTGCCATCGACGCGCCGCAGACCATCAGACTGGCCGGCGAGCAGAATTTTTCGGCGAACGTGGTCGAGGGCATTCGGGGATTCAAATGGTGCTCGCACAGCCTCGTGACCTTGCACCTCGCCCTCAACGAGGCGCCGCGTTACGAGAAGGCGGAAGCTTGGGACCCGGATGTCGCACGTGCCTGGAATATGATTTTCGGTGCCGACACCACCGAAGAGATCGATCGTATCTTCGACGAGATTCATGAGCAGAAGCTGCCGACCTTTTTCGCCGGCAATGGCACCTGCTCGTCAAAATTCGATCCCTCGATTGCGCCTGCCGGCAAGCACGTCGCGTTCTGGTGGCCGTGGGCACCGTACGATCTCGATGGCGATCCGCAGAACTGGGACAAACGCAAGGATGACGTCGCCGATCGGCTGCTGTCGCAATGGCGCGAGTTCGCGCCCAACCTCACCGCCAAGAACGTGGTCGCCAAGGCGGTGTTCTCGCCACTCGACATCGAACGGCACTGCATCAACATGGTCAAGGGCAGCCACCATGTCGGCGCCTATATGCCGTCGCAGCTTGGCGGCAACCGGCCGACGCCGGACCTCGGCCGCTACACCACGCCGATGAAGGGACTCTACCTCTGCGGCGCCAGCAGCCACACCGGCGGCGCAGTCACCGGCAGCCCGGGCTACAACGCCGCGAACGTCATCACCAAAGAGCTCGGCGTCGCGAAATGGTGGCAGCCGGTGCCCAGCCCGTCCTGGCCGCGTGTGGCCATGGCGGCCGCGGCGGAATAGGGAAGGCGTTCGCGCCCCAGCTCTAATGAGCTGTGCCGGCGCTCTGCCGATAAAGCGCCTGGTGGATCAGCCGGCCGAGCGCGGCAATCTGATAGGGCTTTCGCAACACCGGAAATTCCGGATCGCTGTCAAAAGCTCGCGTGTAGCCGGTCGTCAGCACGATCGGAATGGCGCCGTAGCGATCGGTGACCTTGCGCGCCAGCGCTAGCCCGTCGAGCTGGCCGGGCAGCACGACGTCGGTGAAGACCAGATTGACGGCACGCCCCGAGGCCAGCACATCGAGGGCTTCGGACGCCGATTCCACGGCGATGGTCAGATAACCGAGCTGTTCCAACAGCGCGACCGCGACGTTTTTCACGTCCGTGTTGTCTTCCACCACCAGGATGGTCTGCGGGTCGGCCGCCATATAGCGCGTCGTATCTTCCGGCGACGGCGCGGCAACGGGCGCTTCGCTGCGCGGCAGATAGATCGTGACTTTGGTGCCGTGACCGACTTCGCTCGCTATCTGCACCGTGCCGCCGGAGCGATGTGCCAGGCCGTAAACCTGGGACAGGCCGAGGCCGGTGCCCTTGTCCGGCCCCTTGGTCGTGAAGAACGGCTCGACCACGCGCGGCAACAGATCGGGTGGAATGCCGCAGCCGGTATCGGCGACGCTGAGCGCGACATAGTCGCCGGCCGCGCCGTTCGGCGCGTCGTGCGCGCGCAACGCAACGTTTTCCGCCGCGATCGCTATGCGGCCGCCGTCGGGCATGGCATCGCGCGCGTTGACCGCGAGATTGACCAGCGCCAGCTCGAGCTCGGATTTATCGACGCAGACCGGCCACGCCGTGCCGGGGACATCGATCAAGAACTCGATATTGACGTGCATCGTGCCGGCCAGAACGTCGCGAATGGCCGCAACCGTATCGGCGAGGCTGATCACCGTCGGGTTGAGCGGCAGCGTGCGCGAGAACGCCAGCAATTGCCGGGTCAGGTTTTCGCCGCGGGTCGCCGCCATTTCGATGGCCTGAACGGCGCGAACGTCGCGCGCCTCGCTCAAGCGCTTTTTCAGGCTTTGCGCATGGCCGCTGACGATCATCAAAAGATTGTTGAAATCGTGGGCGACGCCGCCGGTCAGTTGCCCGATCGCTTCCATCTTCTGCAAATGGGCGGCCTGCCGCTGCGCGTGCTGCAGCGCGGCTGCGGACTCTTTTTCCGCGGTGACGTGCCGGCCGGCGACGTAGATCAGCCCGCTATCCTCCGTCATGGTCCACTGCAGCCAGCGCCAGGAGCCGTCCTTGTGGCGGAACCGGTTCTCCATCCGCACGGTCGGCACACCTTGCGCGAGCTCCTTGCGGCCCGCCTCGGAATGGGCGGTGTCGTCGGGATGGCGCAGTTCGCCGACGTGCATCGCCTTGATCTCATCCTCGCTCCAGCCGAGGAGGCGGCTCCAGGCCGGATTCATGCTCAGAAAGTAGCCCTCGAAATTCGACACCCCGAGCAGATCTTCCGAGACGTTCCAGATGCGGTCGCGCTCCAGCGTTCGCCGTTCGACTTCTTGCTCGAGCTTTTCGCTGAGCTTGCGCAACTCGCCTTCGATGCGGTCGCGCTCTTGCTCGGCCCGCTTGCGCGCTGTGATGTCGCGGGCAATCTTCGAGGCGCCGACGATGGTGCCGTGCGCGTCCTTGATCGGCGACACGCTCAGCGAAACGGGAAACTGGCTGCCGTCCTTGCGCTGGCGGACGGTCTCATAATGGTCGAGACTTTCGCCGCGACGAATGCTAGCGAGAATCTTCGGCTCTTCTTTTTGCAATCCGGCCGGAATGAGAATCGTGATCGGTTTGCCGATGACTTCTTCCGCCTTATAGCCGAACAGGCTCTCGGCGGCGGTATTCCAGCTGACGATGACGCCGTCGAGGTCTTTGCTCACGATCGCGTCGCCGGACGATTCCACGATGCTGGCGAGCTGCTCGCGCGCCTGCACGGCGCGGCTCTGCTCGGTGATGTCGAGCAGCGACGCGATCCAGCCGTCGACCTTGCCCGCCACATCGGTTTCGGGACGATAGGCGATATGCAGGCGGCGCGGTCCCACTTCCGGAAAATCGATTTCGCAATCGAATTCCAACGCTTCGCCGCGCAACACGCTTTCGATGTGCGGCCGCAGTGTGTTGAAGCCCTTGGCGCCGATCGCTTCGACGATGGTCTTGCCGATGATCTGTTCGCGCCGAACGCCGACCAGATTAGCGTAGGCCTGGCTGACGAAACGATAGTGCAAATCGCGGCTGCAGCGCACCAGCATGAAGGGGGTGCGGTTGATCACCGATTGCAGCTCGGCTTCGCTGGCGCGCAACGCTTCCTCGATGCGCTTGCGTTCGGTCAAGGCCTGAAAGCTGCACACCGCGCCTTGAACGCGGCCCGATCTGCTCTTGAGCGGCGCGACGTTCATCAGCACCGGCACGCGCGACCCGTCGGGTCGTTCGATGATGACTTCGGCGCCGACGATCGGCTGGCCCGAGCGCAGCACGCTGGCGACCGGCGTGTCGGCAAAGGGCAGAGGGGCGCCGTCGGCCTGGTAGCGCCGGAAGCCGGTGCCATGTTGCTCGTTGGCATCGCCGATCCGCGGCGCTCGGCCCCACAGCTCGACGGCGCGACGGTTGTAACGAATGAGCGCGGCTTCGACCGTGCACACGCAAAAGCCCGTCGGAATCGCATCCAACGCAGCCTGGTCGAGATCGATAAATACGTCGATGCCGGACGGGATGGCAGCCGCCTTAGAGCGCTGACCACGCATTACAGTTTCCCCCACAGCACGGAACGCGGGTCCGGCTGTAAGGTTCCGCTTGGTTCGGTTTTTTTTCCTTTTCACTGGCACGGTGGTTCCGGCGGCAGCAACTCTAAAGGTTAACAACCGCAATATGGAATGACGGCGCGCTACAGCGGTGGAAGGCGGAGGAATGCCGCGGGAGGAATATCATACCTGCCTGCCGCGACGGCCGCGGCGCGGCTTAATTGACGTTCTGGTTGAAGTAGGCGGCGCCCCAGATGACGATCACCCAGATTGCCAGCATGAAACCGATTGTAAGGCCTGCGAGCATCTATTCCCTCCCTGCCTTTATGCTTCTGCCAAAGGCTTGCCCTCATTTTACGACATGCCGAGCGCGCGGGCCATCCCGATCGAGCCCTTCGGGATGGGCATACCGGTCAAGGGAAGCTTTTAAGCAAAATAGATGAGGTAAAGCGCGGCAAAAGCAACGATCACTGCCGCAATCCCGACGCCGAGAACGTAGCGCACATTATGTCCGGTCACGCCCTGGCGCGCTTGCTCGGTCGACACGACGCTGCGTTGCTCGCCCTGCAGATGCCGTTGCCCGAATACCGTGCGGTCCTGAGGAGAGCTCATGGACATCCTCCTACGTTCTGTTGTTGCTTTTGAGGACAACGAATGGGCCGCTGCGCGAGTTCCCTAACGGCGCGGGGACGAGCCACCGGCCCGTCCCCGCTGTCGCGCTCATTGCGAGCACTGCACGCAAACTAAGCGGCTTTGTCTTGCGCCTTCAGCCAGTCGTCGACGTCCTTGCGCACCATGTCTTTTGCTAGGCCATAGCGCTCCTGGATCTTGCCTTCGAGCTGGTCGCGCTTGCCGTTGATCGTGGTCAGATCGTCGTCGGTGAGCTGACCCCACTTCTCCTTGACCTTGCCTTTGGTCTGCTTCCAGTTTCCTTCAACGCGGTTCCAGTCCATCGTCATCTCCGCACTTTATTGGTGTTGGGTCGATAACGTTGGCCGTGCCGGAGGGTTCCGACGATGGCGAAGCCGCCTTCTTGACTTAATCGCGCTGTGACCTTCAGGATTTGCCCGGCATGAGGGCGCAGCAAAAAGACCGGCGCGACACCAATCCGGCCTTCGGCGGCCGCAAGCTCAAGCTCGGCACATTCCAGACCAATCTCGATTCCGGCTGCGTCATGTCCGATCTCGACGGCCGGCTCGAGATCACCTGGCCGAACACGGTGACGCTGGCCAAGCTCGCCGACGACATGGATTTCGAGGCGCTGGTGCCGGTGGCGCGCTGGCGCGGCTTTGGCGGGGCTACCGATCCGCAAGGGCCGGGTTTCGAGACCTATACCTGGGCGGCCGGCATCGCCGGCGCGACGCAAGCCGCCGGCGTGATCTCGACCTCCCACGTCGCGCTTAATCATCCGATCATCGCCGCCAAACAATCCACCGTCATCGATCACATTTCCCAGGGGCGTTACACGCTCAACGTGGTCAATGGCTGGAACTATCCCGAGATGGAAATGTTCGGCGTCTCATTGCTCAACCACGAGGACCGCTACGCCTGCGCCGAGGAATGGCTCGGCATCGTCAAGCGATTGTGGACCGAGGACGAGCGTTTCGACCACGAAGGCCGCTTCTACAAGATCAAGGGCGGCTACCTTGAGCCAAAACCGATCCAGCATCCCTATCCGGCGATCATGAATGCCGGCTCGTCGGAACGCGGCCGGCATTTCGCCTGCAAGCATTGTGATCTGGTCTTCACCAATATCCGCACCCACGATCTCGCCACCCACGTCGCCCACGTCGAGGCCTATCATCGCCTGGCGCGCGAGGACTACGGCCGCGAGGTGAAAGTGTGGACCAACGCTACTGTGATCCAGGCCGAGACCGAGGCGGAGGCGCGCGCGTTCTACGATTATTATGTGCATGAGAAAGGCGACTGGGTCGCTGCCCGCAATGTCATCGACACGATGGGCGCCGAGATCAACCAGCGCGATTATCCGGAAGCGCGCCGCAAGGCGATGGCCGAGATGATGATCTCGGGCTGGGGCGGTTTCCCGCTGATCGGCACCAAGGAGCAGATCGTCGACGGCTTGGCGCGGCTGTCGCAGGCCGGCTTTGACGGCGTGCTGTTGTCATGGCCACGCTACATCGCAGGCATGCGCGAGTTTCGCGATGTGACCTATCCGCTGCTCAAGCAGGCGGGGTTGCGCAATTTGTAGCCCGGATGAGCGTAGCGACATCCGGGGTCAGCGCATCAGCCGATCGATCGTTCCCGGATGTCGCTACGCTCATCCGGGCTACTCAAGCGGATTTCGCTGACGCTCTATCCGGGCTACATTACGCACAGCAAATCCGGAGGAAACGCCATGGCCGCCCTCAAGCAAAGCTATGTCCACGGCGCCAGCGAAGTGCCGCTGATCGGCGAGACCATCGGCCAGTTCTTCGACGCGGTCTGCGACAAACATGCAGACCGGCCGGCGCTGGTCGTGCGGCACCAGAAGGTGCGGCTCACCTATGGCGAATTGCGCAACGAAGTCGACAAGCTCGCCGCCGGATTGCTGACGCTTGGGCTTGAGCCCGGCGACCGCATCGGCATCTGGTCGCCCAACAATTCGGAATGGGTGCTGACCCAGTTTGCCACCGCCAAGGCTGGCCTCATCCTGGTCAACATCAATCCGGCCTGTCGCACGGTCGAGTTGGAATACGCGCTCAACAAAGTCGGCTGCAAGGCGCTCATCCTTGCCGAGCGTTTCAAGACCTCGGACTATGTCGGTATGCTGCGCGAGCTTGCGCCCGAACTCGGTAATGCGACGCCCGGAAAACTCGAATCGGCGCGGCTGCCGGCGCTGCGTTCGGTGGTGCTACTCGGCGACAGTTGGCATCCCGGCACGTTCAAGTTCTCCGAGATTCTTTCACGCGGCGGCGAGGCGGAATCAAAGCGCATCGCCGAATTGGCGCCAATTCTGCAATTCGACGAGCCGATCAACATCCAGTTCACTTCGGGCACCACCGGATTCCCCAAAGGTGCGACGCTGTCGCATCACAACATCCTCAACAATGGCTATTTCATTGGCGAGGCGATGCGGCTGACGCCGGAGGATAGGCTCTGCATCCCGGTGCCGCTCTATCACTGCTTCGGCATGGTCTTGGGCAATCTCGCCGCGGTGACCCACGGCGCCTGCATGGTGTTTCCCGGCGAAGGTTTTGATCCGCTGGTGACGCTGGAGACGGTCGCGGAGGAACGCTGCACCGCGCTGCACGGCGTGCCGACCATGTTCATCGCGCAACTCGACCATCCGGAATTCGACCGCTTCGATCTCACCTCGCTGCGCACCGGCATCATGGCCGGTTCGCCGTGCCCGATCGAGGTGATGAAGCGTGCCGTCGCCAAGATGAACCTGTCCGAGATCACCATCGCCTATGGCATGACCGAGACCTCACCGGTCAGCTTCCAAAGCTCGACCGAAGATCCGCTGGAGCGCCGCGTCTCCACGGTCGGCCGCATCCAGCCCCATCTTGAAGTTAAAATCGTCGACTTGTACGGCCGCATCGTGCCGCCCGGCACGCCGGGCGAATTGTTGACCCGCGGCTATTCGGTGATGCTCGGCTATTGGGGCGACGAAGAACGCAGCCGCGAGGCGATCGACGCCGCGCGCTGGATGCACACCGGCGACCTCGCCACCATCGACGCCGAGGGCTATTGCAACATCGTCGGCCGCATCAAGGACATGGTGATCCGCGGCGGCGAGAACGTCTATCCGCGCGAGATCGAGGAGTTTCTGTACCGGCATCCGAAAATCCAGGACGTGCAGGTCATCGGCGTGCCGGATGACCGCTACGGCGAGGAGATTTGCGCCTGGGTCAAGCTGCGGCCCGGTGTGACCGCCAATGATGAGGAGATCAAAACGTTCTGCCGCGACCAGATCGCGCACTACAAAGTGCCGCGCTACGTCAAGTTCGTCGATGCGTTTCCGATGACGGTGACAGGCAAGATCCAGAAATTCATCATGCGCGAAGAGACCATCGCGGAGCTCGGGCTGAAGGTGCAGAAGACGGCGTGAGTGTCGCCGGGGCGCAAAATCGCCTCAGCGCCTCATTTGAAGCGATAGTCGACCCCGGCACGGAAGACTTCGTCGCTAAAGCGCGTGCCGATGGTCTGCCCCGCCACGCCAACGCATGCGGTATTGCAAAAGAACGTACCCAGATCGACATGAAGATATTCGACTTTGGCGGCCCAGCCGCTGTTGCCGATGGCGTGTTCAAGACCGCCGCCGACGGTCCATCCGACACGGTTGGTCCCGATCCCGTCGTTGATGCCGACGGCAGGCGAGAAACTCTGCTTGACTTGTCCCATGGCGGCGCCGCCTGTCAGATAGAAGAGCCACCAATCCCAGGCAAAACCGAGCCGACCACGTGCGGTCGCGAGATAATTGCTGGTTGTTGAACACCTGAACCCCGGCATTGGGCAGTTTGCGGTACCGGAGATGCTGGCCCAATCCAAGTCGCCTTCCAACCCGTAGACAAATTGATTGAGCTGCACATTGAAGCCGATGGTACCTCCGACCAGACCGCCTGACGTGTTGAACGTTCCGGACGTCAGATTCGGAGCCAAAAGCTCGGTTTGATTGCTGCGCCCCCAGGCGCCGCCGCCGTTGACGCCGAGATAAAATCCGGTCCAGTCGTAGACGACTGGGGGTAGATAGTAATTTGGCGATGAAGCTGTGGGGGTTGCCGGCATATCTGCGGCGTGAGCCGAGTTGGCTATGCAGAGCATGACGAATGCGATGCCGCCAATGAAGATCGTTTTCATGGATTACCTCCGCTCATGGCGACAGCGCGCGGTTCACGTTCAGCGTGAAGAGAGTGTTCTCAATCCGGCCGACAGCTTGTTCGACATCCACGATCGACGCGGCGCTCACGAAGTCCGCTTCTGCTTTGTCCTTGTGAGAAGGAGAACCACATTTCCCCGTGGTGGCATCGGGGACTTGACCAGCTATGGGACAATATGATGTCGGGGTCAAAACGAGATTGACATAGTTGGTGTCGGTCCGCGTCACTGAAAAGAAGGAGTTGCTGCCTCCGCTTACGCGCGTCAGCGTGAAGGCTGGTCCGATGTTCCCCCCTGATTTAATTGTAAAAGTAAAAGTCACACCGATTGTTGGACTCTGTCCACCACCGCCGCCGGTTGCTGCGGCAAGAAGCGCGCCGACCGTCGCCGCATTCGATTTATTGAGCTCATTAGCGAACTCTTTCGCGGCCTCCTTGGCCGTCTCCTTCACCAGTTTCTGCTGATCTTCGGTCAAGCCGGCGGAAGACGATTGTGAAGGAGATGGGGCGGCGGACGGAGCGGGCTGGTCCTGGGCAACTTGGAAATCTTGATTTACGTTCAGACGGACAAATCTTGTTCTATTTGGGGTGCCACCCTGTCTGATAACACTCGGGCCAAAGGTGAGCGTTGCGCTTTTTCCCGCGGGTGCTGGAGCATAAAGGCGAGTATTTATTTGAGTGTAGTATGTCGGGCCCAGCCAATCCTCAATGCCAAGATTTCCCGCCAGATAGGTTCTGGCACCATTCGGATATGGGCAAGTGACTGGCCCAATGAGGCTGCTGGCTATACTTTTCCAATCGGATGTCGGAAAGCTTGGATCTACAGGGCCTGAACTGCCCGTTGACCCTGGCATGTACATCAAACGATTGACGTCGATGTAAATCTTGTAATCGCGCGCATTCGTTCGCGTTTGATCAAGGGACGCGCCAATGGCAGTCGTAAAACTATTTGCTGTCTGTCCAGTTGGCAGGGCTTTAACCGCGTTGAGGGGACCCAGCAGCGATACGCTCGGGCTTACGCTGCCTTCGATTGCGGCCGATAAGTTCAGTTCGACCGCAAGAATCCATTGATCCTTAGGATTAAACACCTGAAAGTTGTGATCTCGGAGATCTTGGACCGCGCAATAAAACTCGGAAATTACCGCGTATGTGATTTGCTCGGCATTCACCGCCGCATTCGGCCGCGGCATGCTTGTGGTGCAGCCAAACAGACAAAGCCCGGCAGTCGCCGCGAACAAATAATTTTTCGACATCCCTTCGCCCCCCGAGCGAATTTACGAAGTGGGGGCACTGTGCTGCGGAATGCAACGAAAGGTGGTGTAATCGTTCAAGATACTCCCGCTATTCCCACAATGCACAGGGGCGCTGTTGTGGAGAACACAAGCGGCTCGATGCGGCACGGGCAACGCGTTCTTTGCGGAATTTGAGAAATGCGCAGTCGGCGGCAATGGCCCGACGCGCTGTAGCCACTTCAGACCTTAATGGGGAGGCCGTTAATCGCCACGCTGGCGCCTCAATTATCGTTGGCGGCGCGTTACTGCCCGCTCAGCAGTGCCGGATTGTCGCGCACGATCTTCCGGTACAGCGCGAACTGCTCGCGGGTGGCCGCGTCAAGCTCCTCCGGCGGCGATCCAACCCCCTCGGTGCCGATATCGCCCAGCCGCTTGGTGACAGTCGGGTCGTGCATGGCCTGGTTGGCCGCGGCCGTGAGCTTGTCGATGATCCCCTGGGGCGTGCGGATCGGCGCATAGAGTCCGGTCCAGAACGGAACTTCGTAGTCCAGGCCGACTTCGCGCATGGTCGGCACGTCGGGGATCGACGGCGAGCGGGTGGCGGTCGTCACCGCAAGCGCCCGCACGACGCCGTTCTGGATGTTCTTGGTTTCCGCCGGCACGCCATCGATCATCATGACCACGCGGCCGGAAATCAGGTCCGGCAGCGCCGCAACTGTGCCGCGATACGGTACGTGCACGATGCGACTTGGGCTTTCTCTTTGAACAACTCGGTGGCGAGATGCACCGCCGTGCCGGTCCCCGAGGAGCCATAGCTGTATTTGCCGGGATTGGCTTTCAGCAGCGCGATGAAATCCGCCATGGTCTTAACCGGCAATGTCGGCGTGACGATCATCACCGGCGCGAAACGGGCAATCAGCGACACCGGCGCCAGATCGTGCAGCCAGTCGTAGGACAGGTTTTGGGTCACAGCGGCATGGGTGATGCCGGTGACGGAGTGGTAGAGTAGCGTATAGCCGTCCGGATCGGCCCGCACCACGGCGTCGGTCGCGATGGCGCCGCCGCCGCCGCCCTGGTTGATGATAGCGATCTGCTGGCCGAGAATCTCCGAAAGCTTTTCGGCGGCGATCCGCGCCGTGACGTCGATGCCGCCGCCCGGCGGAAACGGCACATACATCTTGATCGGCCGCGACGGAAAATCGGCTTGCGCGTGGGCCGCCGCCCCGCATGCGCCCAGGATGCACGCCATCAACGCGGCCCCTTGCAGCAGTTTCCTCATCGCGATCACTTTTGTTGCCGGCGCCGAAGCGGCCGGCCGGCAACGAGTATCCCGGACCCTTCAGGGTCGCACAAGCTTGCACCGCCGAATGGGCCGCATGCGGCAGGCGCACGGCCCCGTTGATTGCTGCGGCCTGTCGGACAATGCCATAGTCGCCGGCGCCCGCAGCCGGAATTGCAAAAAAATGAAACTCAGCACCGAACGCATCCTGACCACGCATGTCGGCAGCCTGCCGCGGCCGGACGATCTGTTCGAGCTGATGCTGGCGCGCATGGACGGCAACGCGATCGACGAGCAGGCCTACGCCGAACGGGTGCGTAACGCGGTGCGCGATTGCGTGCGGCAGCAGGTCGACGCCGGCCTCGACGTCGTTAGCGACGGCGAAATGGGGAAGCCCAGCTTCATCACCTACGCGGCGTCGCGCTTGAGCGGTCTGGAAAAGCGCGAAGGTTTTCGGCCGAGCCCGTTCGCCAATACGCGCGAAACCGGCGACTTCCCCGAATATTATCAGTCCACGATTGCCGAGCAGGTCAGCGCCCGGCGCCGCCGCGCGCTGATGGTTTGCTCAGGCCCCGTCGCTTACAAAGGCCACGCCGCGCTCAAGGCCGATCTCGACACGCTCAAAGCGGCGCTGAAGGGGGCCGGCGCGGCCGAGGCTTTCGTGCCGGCCATCGCGCCGTCCAATGTCGAGGCGACAACGCCGAACGAATATTATCCGACACCGGAGACGTACGTCTTCGCCATCGCCGAAGCGATGCGCGAGGAATACCGGGCGATTGTCGACGCTGGATTTTTGTTGCAGATCGACGATCCGTTCCTGGTGACCTACTACATCACACAGCCGGACCTCGACATCGCCGCCTGCCGCAAATGGGCAGCGTTGCGCGTCGAGGCGCTCAACGCGGCGCTGTCCGGAATCCCTGCGGACCGGATTCGATTCCACACCTGCTACAGCATCAATATGGGCCCGCGCATCCACGACATGCAGCTTAAGGACGTTGTCGACATCATCCTTCAGGTCCGCGCGGGCGCCTATTCGTTCGAGGCGGCGAATCCGCGCCACGAGCACGAGTGGGAAGACTGGCGGCGGATAAAAATACCGGACGACAAGGTTCTCATTCCCGGCGTGATCACGCAGTCGACCGTGCTGGTGGAACATCCCGAATTGGTGGCGCAGCGTATCGCCCGGTTCGCATCGATCGTGGGGCGCGAGCGCGTGATCGCCGGAGCGGATTGCGGCTTCGCCTCGTTCGCCGGATCGAACGAAGTGCATCCGTCGATCGTATGGGCAAAGTTCAAAGCGCTGGTCGACGGCGCACGCCTCGCCAGCCGGCAATTGCGGCCATAGCCGCCGTCTGGATTTCGCTCAGATATCGATGACGATGTCGCAGACTAGGCCGTCGGCGCGCCAGTCGAATTTGAGCTCGCCGTTGAGCTGCTCGCAGATGCGCGTCATCACCCGCGTGCCGAAACCCTTGCGGGTCGGCGGTATCACCGCCGGGCCGTCGGTCTCGACCCAGCGCACGGTCAGCCGGTTGCGCGATTGCAGCCGCCAGCTCACCGCGATCCGTCCTGACGGAATCGACAGCGCGCCGTATTTGACGGCGTTGGTGGTGAGTTCGTGGAGCGCGAGCGCGATCGCTTGCGCCGGCTGCTGCTCCAACATCAGGCTCGGGCCTTCGATCCGCGCGCGCGAACCGTCTTCGCCATCGTCTTTCGCGCAGTAGGGTGACAATTCTTCCAGCGCCAGGTTGCGCAGGTCGGCGCCGGCCCAGCGCGATTGCGCCAATAGCGTATGGGCGTTGGCCAAGGCGCGCAGCCGGCCTTCGATCGCGCTTTTGAGCTCGGCCGCCGTCTCGCCGTTGGGGAGATGAGTGTTTACTAAATCATTGACATTACTGTCAATTTCTTTATTATAGTGTCTGCACAGGCCATACACAGCCTGAGCAGATTCAAGGACTTACGCGAAAAAAATACACGGATTCTGCACAGAAAGCACGGTTTCCCCATGGGCTTCCTTACCGACACGCAGGAACTTAAGCCCGGCCTCATTATCTTCCGGCGTGGGGACGTAAAGCATCGCAACTGGTACTGCCGGGTGAAGCTCCCCAAGACGGACCGTTATAAGACGGTTTCCCTAAAGACGTCGGACATCGACGCAGCCCGCGAACGGGCGTTCGATCAGGACGCGGACGTTCGCTTCCGCATCAAACATGAAGTGCCGATCTTCAATCGCCCCTTCAGCCAAATCGCGAAGGATTTCCTGGACTTTCAGAAGCAGCGCTTCGAGGCGGGCCAAATCGGCCAGAAGCGCTGGAAGAATATCGAGTCGTCCATCGCCGCGCAGCTCAACCCTTATGTGGGCACGACACAGATCAACTTGATCGGCCCCGACAAATGGAAGTCCTATCCCATCTGGCGGCAGAGGACGTGGCGGGAGGAGCGCGAGCGCAGGATTGCCGAATGGGACAAGGCCGTAAGTGAAGGCAACACCCGCATCACGGATGGTCGAAGGGACCCGCACGATCTGCCGGAACGCGTAAGCGACGCCTCTATCCGCACCGAGATGTCTACCTTCCGCGCTATCATGGCTTACGCGGCGGACAAGAAATACATCGCCGAAAAGCAAGTATTCAAAGACAAGGTTTCCCTCAACAAGGTGTCCCGCGAGGAGTTCACACCGGACGAGTACCGCAAGCTCCACACCTTCGCGCGGGGATGGATCAAAAGTGCGCGAAAATCGGCCCTGACGACCTGGTATCGCACCATGACCTACAATTTCCTTCTGATCATGTGCAACACCGGTATGCGGCCGCCGGAAGGCAAGAACCTACGCTGGCGCGATGTCGCATTCAGGACTGACCCTCAAGGCCGAAGCTTTGTCATCCTTTACGTGAGGGGAAAGAACAAATTCCGCGAACTCGTCGCCGCGAGCAACGTCGCCGACTATCTTGAGCGTGTTCGTGCCATCAGCAAGGCGACCGAACCGGACGACTTCGTGTTCACAACCTGGGACGGCAAGCCAGCGAGCTCGCTCTATAAGGGTCCCATCGGCTCGCTTCTCACGGAATCAGGCCTGCTGCGGAGTTCTGCCGGAAGTCGACGCTCGACTTATTGCTTCCGGCATACCTACGCTACGTTCCGGCTGTCGGAAGGGGTTGACGTGTACTTTCTCGCTAAGCAGATGGGTACGTCGGTTCAGATGATCGAAGATCATTACGGCCACATCAATCCGGTCAAGAATGCCGAGCGCATTCTTCAGGGCCTCCCCGGATGGGAGCCGATAACCGCTACACCGCAGGTCGTTGCCGAGACCGGCCGCATGCACGCGGAAACGGCGAAGGCCCAAGCCGTCAAGTCGAAGGCAACGAATGGACGGTCTAATTCAAAATCGAGCCGAGGACGAGGAGAGTGACGTGTCGAGCTTCGACGCGCCGATGTAGAGGCTCGGTCCGCGCCCATGCGCCGCTGGCGCTCTGGATTGGGTGCGGCTGACCTTTGATTTAACTTTGGCGACCGCGCGTCGCCTTCCTTCGGAATATCGACAAAGCGTGCGCTGAAGCGCACCCCCAATCTTATCTTTTGGCTGCCGAGGCCGGCCTTCTTCCTTTTTTCTTCTTATCAAATTCGCGCGCCGCGCTCGTCTACCTGGCGTCCCCTACGGGATTTGAACCCGTGTTACTACCGTGAGAGGGTAATGTCCTAGGCCACTAGACGAAGGGGACGCCGTAAGGCTCGTTTGTTTGGAGTCCGAGAGGATTAGAAGGAATTGTTTGTTGAATCAAGAATGCTCTTTTTGAGCAAGTCGGGAGCAGATTAGCTGAACATAGAGCGCCTACGCCATCGCGCCGAACCCTAAAGTCGGGTGTGCGCCCGGCAACCGCTTCCGCTCGTCCGAAACGTTCCAATTGCAAGTTATTACCGGCGAACAGCAGTTCGTCCGTCAGATCGAGATCAGGTTCTTCGTTCGGCTTTCGCGCCATGGGTCATCCCCCCAATATCCATATATACCGAACACTGCCAGATAGTTCTCTCGCTTTCCGGCACCGCCGGCTCTGATTGCAGTGCGGTCTTGAATTCTTCGTCATCGTCCTTTCGCGCCCGCTTTAGCCTCCCAAGGCGTCCTCTCTTTGTGCCCGGTTCTGCCGCGGCGCGCGGTTCTGTCAAAGCCGCTCGCTTCCGCACTTCATTTGTGCAGCTCCGCGCCTTCGGTGCCCTCGCTTCGCTCGGGACAGCTTGTGACAGCCCCGCTTTTCCGCCTCGGCCTTCGAACGGGCATCGAGGCCGCCACTGGGGCGGGCTCAGAAGCGAAAGGACTAAGCTATGACGAAAGAAACCAACAAGACCCGCCCGACGCATCGCGTTTACGCGGTGACCAAGAACGGCGAGAGCAAGTTCTGGCAACCGATCGGAGCCATGTGGGCTCACGCCGACGCCAAGGGCTTCAACCTGCGGATCGACTACCAGCCGCTCAACGGCGCCGAAATCGTCGTCCGCGTCGCGGGCGACAAGCAGGCCGAGAACGCCGTGGTCGCTCAATGAGCGCCTCGGCTTTTGCCGAAAGGGCCGCGTCCGCCGACGCGGCCCTAACGGCTTACATGTCCCGCACGTCGTGCGACTGCGAGGACTGTCTTGCGGATTTGCTTCGCGACCTCATGCATTGGGCGGACAAGGCTCGGCTGAACTTCCCCGAGGAATTCCGCCGTGCGCGGTTCGACTATTGCGTCGAGGTCGCCGACCGGGAGGCGGCGTCATGAGCAAGAAACTTACCCGCCGCAAGAAGGCTTCGCCCGCCAAAAGCGGGCGCAAGACCTTCACCATAACGGTCGAGGCACAGCCGATGGTCGTCTCCTATCAGCCGCTCAAGTCGGGTTTTGGGCATTTCGAGTTTCGGAGCCCGCATGAGCCGCCACGACGGATTCCCGTCAGCGATACCGGCTATCACAGCTACTTCGCGTCCATGAGAATCGTCAAAGCATCGCGGAGTCCGCAAGACTTCGCGCGCGAAGTCGCGTTCGCATTGCTTCGCTCGAAGCAATCCCGGCCGGAGGACCCGCGACAGCTTTCGCTGTTCGGATAGGCGCCGCGAGAGGCCGCGCATGCGTTGCATGCGCGGCTTTGCCTTGCGGTTACGGCGAATAATCGCGCCGCGCCAGCACGTAGCGGATATTGCGCAAGCTGGTCAGCGCGTTTGCGCGTTCCGGCGAGCTATCCGGGAATGTCGGTAGCTCGTTTGTGATCCGCCGAATGAGATCGCAAAGCTCGATCCGCGTCAGGCGCATCAGTTCGTTGATTGTCAGCACTCGCATTGTTTCCTCCATCTTTTTCCGGCCGCGCCAATCGCGGCCTTCTGGTGGAGGCCCGTGCGCCGGAGGAGGCGGGTGCATCGCTTGCGACGGGAACGAAGAGGACGAGTGCGTCAGCACTTGCAGCCATGAGACGACGACCGGCGCGATAAGGCCGGAAGAAGGACGGGTTTGGTGTGGTGGGGATGGAGGAATCAGCTATGTTGCTACGAGCCCCGATGGGACTGAGCTACCGCCTAGGATTGCGGGTAAATCACGACAATTCTTCGGATTTCAACCCCTAATGCACTCGGACCGCTGCCCCTTATTCCCGGTGGCATGCCCCCGCAATTCTGCTAGCTTCATCGACCTGGGGAACACAAATGATGCAGCCGGGGCTGGCGCGAGTGCATGGCAAAATTAAAAAAGCAAAAGCATGGGCAAACGCGCAGGCTCCCACTAGCGAACGGCAAATCGCCGACGAAGCATAAAGTTGCTTACCGAACTGCACGTGGCCGAATGTTGGTCGGACGGATCGAGAACGTGCTCGATACAAGAGCGGTGTCGTCCCTGCGTGGCAGAGTGAATCTGATTTTTACGTCGCCGCCATTTCCTCTCGTCCGCAAGAAACGGTACGGCAACGAGACTGGCGCCTCCTACATTCGCTGGTTGGAGTTGCTCGCACCGCGCCTATGCGAGCTGCTGGCGCCCGATGGCTCAATTGTCATGGAGATAGGCAACTCGTGGGAGCCCGGTGTCCCGGTCATGTCTACCTTGGGGCTAGAGGCTCTACTCGCCTTCAAACGCGCAGGCGGCCTTCATCTTTCGCAGCACGTGATCTGTCATAACCCGGCGCGTCTGCCGAGTCCGGCGCAGTGGGTAAATATTAATCGGGAAAGACTCAAGGACTCGTTCACACACGTCTGGTGGATGTCGCGCACCGAGCATCCAAAGGCAGATAATCGCGACGTGCTTTTACCATACAGCCACCATATGAAGGGGCTACTCAAATCAAAAAAATACAATGCGGGCGTCAGGCCCTCAGGACACGTCATTTCAAAAACCGGCTTCCTGACCAATCACGGTGGTGCAATTGCTCCGAACGTCATTACCTTGGCGGACGGCGGTCCGTCACTGCCCGAGTCTCTACTCAAATTCTCAGGGACCTCCGCAGACATTAAATACCGTGAATACTGCGAGGAAAAAGGATACGAGACTCATCCCGCTCGCATGCAAATGGGTTTGGCGAGCTTCTTTATCCAGTTTCTGACAGAGCCCAGCGATATTGTGTTCGACCCCTTCGCGGGTTCAAACACGACCGGCTACGCTGCCGAAATGCTTCGACGAAGATGGATATCGGTGGAAGCAAGCGAAGAGTATGCCCGTGGTTCAAGGGGCCGGTTCAAATCCAAACCCAAGAAGAAAATGGGAAAGGCAAAATCCACACTTACACCGAGGAGATATCTTCATGCCGGGACCTGATGATTTTGGTGAAGTGACAATCGGGTCAGGCGCGATCAAAAACTATGCGCGCATGCCCTACACGATGTGGTTTGCGCTCGCGGAGTTCATCGACAACTCAACGCAGTCCCGTCTGAACTATCCCGAATTGGTCGATGAGGCGCTGAAAAAAGAGGGGACGCCTCTCACCGTCGAGATCAAGTACAACACGACGCAGCGCGAGCTAACCATCATCGACAACTCGATCGGGATGGCGAAAGACGATCTGATCGCCGCGCTCAAGATTGCCAATCCGACAAAGGACAGCAAGGGCCGGTCAAAGTACGGCATGGGAATGAAGACCGCCGCTTGCTGGATCGGCAATAAATGGAAGATCGAAACGGCTGAGTTGACTGGCGGCGAGGAGTGGACCGCCGAAATCGACGTGGAAAAAATCGCTGCGGGCGACACCAAGGTCCCGCTGACACCGAAAGAGGTGAGCAAGGACGCGCATTACACGCGCATTACCATCACCGACCTCAACAGGAATCTTCAGGCGCGTACAGACGAAACGATCAAGGCATATCTGAGTTCTATCTATCGTTTCGATCTTCAGGCGGCTCGCCTGAAGATCATCTACCGGGGCGACGAGATTTTGCCGCCGCCGGAAGACAATTTTGATACCGACATGGACGGGAAGATAATGAAGATGCCGTTCGAGACCGAAATCGGCGGTAAGAAAATCAAGGGTTTCATAGGCGTTCTCAAACAGGGTGCGGGCGGCAGGAAGTTTGCCGGTTTCGCGCTGTATCAGAACGAGCGGCAGATCAAAGGCTTCCCCACCGCGTGGAAGCCCAGCAATATCTATGGCGGCATCAATGACGAAGGCGCTAACAACCTCGTTTCGCAGCGTCTCATGGGTGTCATCGAACTCGATCGCGACTTCAACGTCTCGCACACGAAAGATGCGGTCCTTTATGCGGGTAATGAAGAAGAAGAACTCGAAGATTATCTGTTCGATCTGACGAAGGACTACCGCGAGTTCGCGAGCAAGCGTCGTGGCGGTGACCGCGACCCGATCAAGCGCGAAAAATTCAAGGAGATGGTCGCTGATCTAAAATCGGAGTTCGTCAATGACGAATTGCGGGACGTGATCAATACATCGGTTCTGCCGCCGTTGGAGATGATCATCGCCAACAACGCGAAGCAGGCAGAAAGCGTTACCGACGAGGAGAAAGTCGGTTCTTGGCAAATCACCGCAGAATTGCGGGTCGATATCTGGATTCAGGACAAGAGCGAGAACGATCCATACGTCGTCAGCTATGCCGGTGCCAACAAAGGCGTGATCCACATCATCGTCAATAGAATCCACCCGTACTACGCGGCGCGTCCGACCGTCGAAGCCATCTACGAGTGTATTCGTCAATATATTTACGATGCTGTTGCCGAGTATCGCGTCGCTCAATTGATCAAGGTAACTCCGGATAGCGTGCGGCGCATGAAAGACGCCCTGCTGCGCGCGGATGCCAATCGCATTGAAAACTTAGATGCTCCGGCATCGGCCAATGACGCGAACGGCAAGGCAGCAACGGGATAAGCGGTGGGCGAATTCTCACTTCGTGCCTGGCAAAAAGAAGCCCTTGGACTCTGGAAGGCTGCGGGCAATAAGGGAATCGTTGAAGTTGTCACGGGTGGGGGCAAAACAATTTTCGCCCTTTCCTGCATCCGGGAAATCGCTGCCGAGACAACGCTGGTCATCGTTCCGACGATCGCTTTGCTCGATCAATGGTGGGAAGAAGCTGCTGCGTTTTTCGGAATATCGCTGGGGGACATAAACGTCGTCACCGCTGCGGGAAGGCTACGCACCGGAACCATCAATCTTGCGGTTCTGAATACTGCCTCCAGGCTCAAGCTTGGCAAATGGAATGACCCTTACTTTCTCATCGTTGATGAATGTCACAAGGCTGCCAGCCTGAAGTTCAGGACGGCTCTGGACGGTGCGCCCGTTGCGACGCTTGGCCTGTCAGCGACCCCTGAAAGGCCATATGACGAAGGACTGGACGAAGTTCTGATTCCGAAGCTTGGTCCCATTATCTACGGTTACACCTACAAGGATGCGCTTCGGGACAAAGTGATCGTTCCATTCGAGTTGAAGAATATCGTCTTTGAACTGGAACCGGATCGCCAGGCCGAATACGACAAGCTGACAAAGGCCATCGGGCGGGCGATCAGCCAGAACGGCATGGACGACGAGCGCACTATTGGCCTGTTGCTGCGACGCGCGCGTGTGATGAACCTCAGCTTAAATCGTATCCGACTCGCGCTGCGGCTAGTGCTGGCGCACAAAGGCTCTCGGACCATTGTATTCCACGAGGACATTGAGGCCTGCAACGTCATCCAGGAAATTCTGGGCGAGGCGAAGCTGCGGTCCGGCGTCTATCACTCCAAAATTAAGCTGCGACAACGTGTCGAGATACTTTCAGCGTACAGGCGAGGCGATCTCGACGTACTGATCACGTGCCGGGCGCTGGACGAAGGCTTCAACGTTCCAGAAACCGAGATCGGAATCATCGCCGCCAGCACTGCCACCAGACGCCAGAGAATCCAGCGGCTTGGCCGCGTTTTACGACCGGTGAAAGGTAAGGACCGCGCCGTGGTCTACAGCTTGGTTGCGACGGACCCGGAGATCAAGCGCTTGCGCGAAGAAGAGACCGATCTGGAGGGCGTAGCCGACGTTACGTGGGGTCGCGCATGACGACGATTCTTGTGGGCGAGTGCGCCAAAAACAATCTCTTTGAAATCTGGGATGCGGACGCGACCCGCGAAACTGAGTTCGAATTCATTGTCGCGAAGGCGTTGATGTGCATCTACCCAACTTACCATTGCTTCCCATTCGGAGGCACGTTCAAGCTTGAGGACAATATTTCGCGCCCGGATATCGCCCTCGTCGCCAAGGACATGTCGCACTGGTTCGTGATCGAGGTTGAGTTGATCTCGCACTCGTTGGACGGACACGTGCTGCCCCAGATACGGACCTTCCGGTATGGTGAGCCGCAACCCGATTGTATTTCTGTGCTGTCCAGAGAATTGTCGATGGATCGCAGTCAGATCAAAACCTTCTTGCTGACGGTGCCGCGCACCGTCGCGGTCATCGCCAACAAACGTCACCGCGACTGGGAAATCGCGCTGCGGTCGCTAGAAGTCCAACTGCTGACGGTATCAGCATTCAATTCGCCGGCGGGCGTTCAGGCTGTCGAGGTAGACGGGCGGCTGATCGCCCAACAGGAACATCTGGGATTCGGCATATACGTCGCGACCGATCGCAGTCTCCGCTTTCATCAGGGCGTGCAACTGCCCGACGGGGAGATCATGGTAGATGATTTCTCGGACGCTGGCAGCATCTGGACGGTGACCCGGGACACGTCATTCGCGTGGGTCACGAAGAACCAAGGCACACCGGATTTGGTGAACGGTTCCTACGTGCAAATGATCCGAGTCTTCGGCGGGCGATTCTCCATCAAGCGCTCTCCCGGCTATTGATACTACATCTGCGAGTTATAGGTCGCATAAAGCTATCGTTACCCCCTCATGGATTTCTCGATGGAGCAAATGAATGCACTTTACTTCGAATCTCTCGGCGATTGAACTTCTGAAACTTCACGCGGAAGTCGCCGAAGAATTGCGAACGCGCGGGATAACTCGCAGCTCCAACAATCCAACGGGCGATTTGGCCGAACACCTTTTCTGTAAGGCTTTTGGTTGGGAGCAGAGTGCGAATTCCAATGCCGGGTTCGACGCGACCGCAGAGGACGGTACGCGCTATCAGATTAAGGGCCGCCGCATGACGCGGCACAATCAATCCCGTCAACTCGGCGCGATCCGAAAATTCACCGAGGGTAATTTCGAGTTTCTCGCGGGCGCGCTATTCAACGAGGATTTTACGGTTTTTCGCGCCGCGCTCATTCCTTACGGTGTTGTGAAGGAGCGCGTGAAATTCATCGCGCATACCAACAGTCACAAGTTCATGTTGCGCGACGATGTTTGGCTGGCCCCAGGCGTCCGCAATGTTACGGAAGAGCTATGCGCTGTCGATCTCTGATCTCGGAGGCGCGTCCGGCTTGCGCCGGACCGGGCTCTATTCGCTCCGCTCAACGAGCCCCGCAGATCCCGAAACCGGGATGCCGGGTCTCGGCCCTTCGGGTGACGATCCCTCGCGCGAGAAATAATGCACCCCTCGCCGGGGGCAGTCGGTCCCGCGTCCCGCCTTACGGCGGCGCTATGCTGACGCTCCTGCGGCTGCCCTTTTAACCGGTCTCGGGGCTGGCGAATGGTCTCCGCTGACGCTCCCGCCCATACTCCCATTATTTGTCGAGAGGGGCCTTCGGCCCCTGGCCGCTTCTGGCTTGAGATCGAAATGGGGGGTATGCTGCTACACGAAGGGGAACCTGCATGAGCGAGCCGCGACGTAAAAGTCCCGAGCACCCTTACGAGCCCGAGCCCTATCCAATTCTGGAGGCTTGGCCGGAATTCTGGTGGATGTCGGACGAAGAAAAGAGCGCTTTCCTGGAAGCGCGTGCCCGTCAGTATGGCGGCTCGGGCTATCGGCCACGCGCCGAGCCGGAGCGCGACGACGGGCGTGGCCGGTAAGCCGAAAATTTTCGGGCAGCCAGCGGCTGGATTTTTCGTTTGAAAAAGGGGGGCCTGCGGCCCCTGGCCGTCAAGGCCAAGCCCTTCGGGCAAAAACGCGATCGCTCAGTTGTCACCCTCGCTACCGCTCGGTCTCCTGCCGTCCCTTACCGCGTTTTTGGCCTTGACCGCCCACCCCGCTCATTGGCGCGGGCCTAGTCGGTTGCATGCGCAACCCGCTAGGCAAGGAAGGCGCCGGTCGTGGCGAAGCCCGACATTCTCATCGTGGACGGTCATGCCCTTAGCTGGCGTCGGCTTATCGAGCTACGCCGCCAGCAGCTTGAGGCTTGGCAAGCGGAGCAGGCCCGGCAGCTTGCGCTCTTCGAGCTGAAGGACGACAGCCGACCGGTGGTCGAGCGGACGGCCGCCGGGCGTTATCTGGAGCCAACCCTATTTGCCCGGATTTGAGCGCCGAGCTTTGCACCCCGGTTGGGAAGCAATTGCGACGATGCTGCGATGCGAGCTATCGCCGAGACATACACCGGTATGCTGTCGCTCACATGGTCGGGCGTATTGTTTCTGATGCTCGATATTGCATGCAGTCGTATGTTGCCTCTTAAGGTCAAAGAAGCGATGATTGTGGTAGAGTTGGTGCATTAGTTTTAGCGATTAAGGGGCTTGGTTGGCAAGCCATGTGATGTTATACGGTCGTTACGTTCCTTAACGACGTTCCACATCACGCTTGGCAAGGGGGCGGAGCCCCCGTTGCATCCCCCGGCCGGGTAGGCCGTGCCTCCCCGGTAGGACCCGCGTGCAGGAGGCGCGCGGCAATGGGCGAGACGGGAAAGCCGAAGACTGCACGTGCGGCCCCTTGGCGCGGCCGGCGACGAGTCGCCGACCCCAAGACCGTTCCTATCTCACTTCGTTGCACCGCGAAAGATCACGCGGCGATCAGCGAGGCGGCGGTCAAAGCCGGGCTGAGCATCGGCGCCTATTTGCGATCCCTGGCCCTCGGCAGCGCAGGGCCGCGCGCTGTCCGGAGACCACCCATCGAGCGTAAGGAGCTGGCCCGGCTCCTCGGACACCTCGGCAAGGTAGGGTCAAACATCAACCAGATCGCCCACGGCTTTAATCGGGACCGGATATTGCCGGGCTTCCCCGAACTCCTCGCCATTCGCGAGGACGTCCGCGAGCTGCGGGGCGCGCTCATGAAGGCGCTTGGCCGTGATCATAAAGGGTAAATCTGTCGGCGGAGGGACGCGGCTGGCCGCGCATCTGACCAACACCAAAACTAACGATCGCGCCGAACTTAAGGAACTTCGCGGCGTCGCGGCCGAGGACCTACACGGCGCGCTTCTGGAAATGGAGGCCGTCGCCGCCGGCACCCGCACCACCAAGCCGTTCTACCACGGCTCGATCAATACCCGCGCCAATGAGCCCTTGACCGACGAGCAGCTCATGTACTCGGTTGAGAAGCTTGAGGCGGCCCTTGGCCTTACCGGCCAGGCCCGCGCGATCATCGTGCATGAAAAGGAAGGCCGCGAGCATTGGCACATCGTTTGGAGCCGGATCGACCTCGATCGCATGGCCGCGATCAGCGACAGCCATAACTTCCGCAAGCATGAGGAGGTCGCGCGTGCCCTCGAGCGCGAATTCGGGCATGAGCGGGTCCAGGGCGCCCACGTTGAGCGTGAGGGCAAGGAACGGCCGGAGCGGACGCCGAGCCACGCCGAGATGCTGCAAGCCGACCGGACCGGCTTGAGCCCGAAGCAGGTCAAGGAGCAAATCACCGAGCTGTGGCGGACCACCGAGAGCGGGAAGGAGTTTTTCGTCGCTTTGTGGGACGCCGGTTACGTGCTCGCACGCGGCGACCAGCGCGATTATGTGGTGATCGATCCAGCGGGCGGGACGCACAGCCTCGCCCGCCGGGTCGAGGGCGCGCGGGTCAAGGACATCCGCGAGCGCATGGCCGACCTCGAACCGGGCCGGCTCTACAGCATCGCCGAGGCCAAGCAGATTCAATGCGCGCGGCAAGAGCGCGACGCGGAGCGCGATCTTGAGCAGCGGAAACCTCAAGACTCAACGCAAGACCACAACTGGACCAATAGAGGGGGCATGGTCGCACAGCAGCGTTCGGCCATGGATTGGGTGGAGGAAGCCGCCGAGCACAAGAAAGCGCGCGTCGAGCAGAGCGAGAGGAAGGGCGAGCGTTCGGAGCGCCGCGGCGAGGTTACCGAGGAGCTGACGAAACGCCGTCAGGAGTTGGTCAGGCGATACGGGTACGAGTCGGAAGAGGCGATGCGCGATCCGGCCGAGCATGATCGCGGCCGAGAACGATCGCGATAGGCCGACCGGCGCAGGGGCAGCGCCGGGACGGCAAGACCGACAGCCCCGCGCCGGGTCAAGGCGCGGGAGACGAGACGGGCGAAGCGCAAAATTTTATGAACATTTAGCACTAAGGCCTGCGACCAAGACACGGACCGCAGGCGAAATCCATTTTCCACATGCGACCGCCGCGCAAATAATCGCGCGTGGTGAGTTTGTTGCCCTCTCGCGCTGGCTAACATGCGCGCGCGCCGCCGAAGCGCCTCAGCCAAATTTTGGACCGGAGCGTCCGGCGGCCCTAGGCGGGATCGCCGCCCAAGGCGAAGATCCGGCCGAAACGAATTTCGACCTTGCCGCGTTGCTTGCCGCAATAACGGAAGACGTCCAAAGCCGCGCCACCGCAGCGCGTGACGGCATCCGCGCGGATTTTGCGGGACGCATCAATCACGTTCGAAAACATGTTTCGGGATTTGCGCGCGCCGCCGCAATCAGCGCTCTCGCAGAAGCACGAAAGGCGGCGCTCTCTGTTCTCAGTCAAAGCGCGGCACTTGAACTTGTTGGACGAAAGCGGGCTGCCATTCAGACGCACGCCACCAAAACGCGGAATGCCAAAGGGGCACCAAGAAACGACATGCCATCACGACACAATGTACCCCGATAATAATCGGAGTTTCACGGCAGCAAGTGGCTTAGTGATAGTCGAATTTTCTAGAACGAAATTTGTTTGTAGTGTAAAATATATCTTTTTTGAAAGGAATTGCCATGACCGAAGAAAAGCAAGAAGAAAAGCAACTTGTGAAGGGCATCTCCAATGACAGCCTAAGAATTATGGCGCTAGAGCTTAGCGTCCGAAGCATCGCGGTGACCTTGGAGCTGATCGAACGCCGCATGATGCGTTGGGACGAGGTATATTACCACGTGTTTCCCGAACGGCGAGCGCAAGACATCGAATACCAGCGTCAGCTTATGAATCTGAAATTCCCGCCAAAGGCAGGCGACGACACAAAGTAATCGTGATAGGCTGCACCAGCCGATCACGGAGCGCCGTCCATGGATTACGACGGTTACGAGCGCCGGCCGCCACAGGCGCCGAAGCCTCTTTCCCGCCAAGACGATCAACGGATCGCTGCGGAGCGACAACACGAGGAGGAGAAACGCCAGCAGCGGGAGATCGAATTCTTAGCCTATTTCCAAAGTTCGCCGGCCTTTGCTGGCTTCGTTGCGGCCCAAGACCTCTATAACGAGTACGATAAGAGCGCGATTGCCGCCGCAGCAGCTGAGACGGCGGCGCAGAAGTTCACCAGCTTGAACGTTGAGCCGGCCCAGGTGGCGGAGGTGGTGCGCGATACAGTTGCGTTCTTCTCTCGTCAGCAAAACCAGGAACGGGCACAGCAGCATGAGGCCTCCGCATCTCGGCAGCCTGACCTGAGCATTGAGCCGGCATTTCCTTCGCGGCCAGGACCAACTGGTCAATGGCCTGGCAAGTACGCGGAGCTTGAGGAGCTTTCGCAGCAGGCTGCCCGCGACGATCAGACAGAGGAGATCGCGCGCCGGCAACAGGAGGAAAGCGACAAGCGCCAAACTTTGACGCCAGATCAGCCCAGCCAACAACGCGAGCCGTCCGAACAGGAGCACAAGGAAGCCGGGATTGAGCAAAATGACCGAAAACAGGAACGCGGCGATCGCAATGAAGTGACCGACGGTCTAGCCAAGCGCCGAGACGCTCTATTCCAGAAATATGGTTACGAGCTTACCAGCCACGACGAACCCGACCACGACCGAGGCCGTGAACAAACGTGAGAACTCGCGCGGCGCATCATTGTGGGCGCCCCGAATGACCGGGGGTACTGACACAGCGGCCCCCGCGAACTAACGCGCCACGGACGATGCTAGAGGTTCATTTTTGTTCGCCAATCCCTGAAAAACCTCGCTTCCCGTGCTCCATGAAAGTTTTGCGCGCGTGGCGGCCGATCTGCTAGAATTCCTTTATTACTCGATTTTTTTGAGCACGGTTTTTTTGCATGACGGACACCAACCCGCCACCAGAGCGGGCAACGACGAATTGTGACACTGATCCTTTAGATCAATGGGCCGCGTTTCTTGCGGAGCTGCGCCGCCGGCGCCGCGCGCGCGAAGCTTACGACAAAGCTCAGAAGGAACTCGCTGACCGCGCGCGTCGCGATCAAGACCGCATGCGCTTCGCCTACGTCCTCGAAGAACCTTCGCGCCAGGAGCCTGAGCACGATCGAGGCCGCGAACGCCGCCGCGGCTACGGAGACGACTGATTAGCCATCGGGTAATAAGGACTCGGCAGCGCGCGCGACGCGTACACCGCCAGTTCCGAATATTTGTCGGCAAAAAATCGCACCGTGTGCGCGAGGCCGGCAACCCACAGCACGCCGGAGCCTTCGTACAAACCCATGAGATCATGCTCCAAGTAGTAATTACGCCCGATCGTGCTGTGGCTCTCGGTTTCGCCCGAAGTCCCCGTCCCCCCGCTTACGCTGCGCACCACAATCGTTGTTTGCCCCGATCTCCATGACATCCACTCGCTTGTGGTTTTGTCATTGGGCGGGAAGCCCATCACTACGCCTGCATTGGCAACGAACGATTCCCATCGTTCCGCATAGAGGTTTTTCAACTGCGCCATGTCTTGCAGGATTCCGACGATTTGGAGCCCATAACCGCGCACCAAGCCGAACGCATCTTCGAGCGGCGCGAGGTGACCAAGCGCCGCCATCTCGTCGATCAGCATCACCGTACGCAAGCCGCCGGGTCGATACAGCGCGCGCAGCGCTGACACAATCACGAGCCGCAACCACACGCTGTGGGTTCGCATCCGTTCGGCTGGTAAGATAACGAACACTGTTTGCGGTGTTCCCTTCAGCTTGCGGAAATCAATTCCCGGCTTTTTTAAATCCGCGCGGATGCGCTCGGACAATAGCCACCGAGTTTGCGTGTCGGCCGCCGACCGGATGCTTGCTAGCTCATTTCTTTGCTCGGTAAAACGTCCGGCCAAGCTGGCAATCTGGTAGCCGCCCTCCGCCACCATTTGCCGGGCTGTCACGGTCAAGCCGCCCGTGGCGTACCGAACTCCGTCAAGCGTTTCGCTTGTATCCCCCTGGGTCAGCATCCTCCGGACATTTTCAAGGCTCGCAACCTCACCCGGGTTTTTCTCGCGCACCGCTTCCCACATCACCATTGCCGTAACGAGACCCTGCGCTGATTCCGTCCAATGCGGCTCTTTCTTGTCGATCTGAATCAGGGCCTCACCGAGCGCCGCTGCGTCGTCGTAGAAATTCAAGTTCGGCTTATCCCGCGTTCCTGCATTCAGCGCAGCGAGCGGATTAAAGCCAGTGCTCTCGATCAATCCATGCTTCTTCAAATACTCATGATCGGCAGACCTTCCGACCGCTTCCTCTAGCTTGCCGAACGGGTCGAGGATTTTGACGCTGCCGGGGCCGTGCATCTTGTGCCGAGCCATCGCACAAATCGCCGCCAGCTCGCCCTTGGGGTCAAGGACAATCACGCTTCGGCCGGCGAGATAGTTACCTAAGAGATTCACCGTCAAAAATCGCGTGCCCTTGCCGCAGCCGGTAGGACCAAACAGCAGCGCGTGACGCTCGCCCTCGTAAATTAGTTTGTCGCCCAGCACGCCGGCCTCTTCGTCAACGAAGCGGCCGAGATAAAGGCCGCGCTCGCCGCTGTGGCCGAGGCGCGACCGTGTTTCGCTCGCCGTCGCGGGGCGTGGCGCTGCCATCGTCTATTTCTCAATCCTGATAGTGATGATCGGCCCACGACGGCCGTTGTTCCTTGCCGCCTAATTTTTCCTTTGCTTCCGCCTGCGTCGCCTTGCGCCCGCCGCCGTGACCTTTCTCGCCGGCCAGTGGAGGGTCGAAGTGTATCAAGTCACCCAGCAAGGGACCCAACACCAAACTACCTCCAACGCTGAAGCCGAGAAATGCGAAGAAACCCACGTCACGGGAATTCCAAAAAAACCAAGTCAGCCCACCAGTGCCTACCAATACGAGAACGCCAAGGGCGACCAGAAACCAAATCGCTTCAGCTTTCATCGGCTCCTTAGACATGCCGCGACCCCTGCTGACGCCCCCGATGGACGCATCGAATCCTATCTTCCGGCCGAGCGCAACCCAGCAGGCAGTTTTCGCATCCATGCGTCACTGCGCGCGGCAATTATCTAATTGGACGGTTTGGCTCTAGTGGGGGCCCAACTGCTCGGTATGCCGCGCAAGCTAGTCTTTGGCTCCGATGTCCGCCATGCATTTGCGGATGATCGTTTTGAGCATCGCGTCCCTTGGATTGAGATCGACGACGTTGGAGCTTCCGCCCGCGAAGGGCAGCTCGACAAGCACGCTTTGGGCGTTGTTCAGCTCATTGAGTTTCCCGGCGGCAATGCTTGGGAGCGCGAGCAGTGCGGACTTCCCCATGAGACGGTTGAACAGAACGCCAACTGAATTTTGGTTGTCTTGCGGCGAAGGCCAATTCCCAACGAGCACCTTCTGCGCCGCTGCGGGATCATAAAACTCGATGGCCGCTTGGTTACTGTATTTGGACTGGCCGCCCGCGACGCGAACTTGTCCGTCAATTCGAATCCGCATGGGCAGCTTGTCGTGGTCCCATGCAAATGCAGCCGGTGCTTGGCCCCGGTAAGTTTCAAACACGAACTCGACACCCATTCCGTCGCATATGGCCCTGACATCGAGCGAGACGCCGTCACCGAAAGTGCCGCTGCTGATCGCGGTGTGGGTCGTCTTATTGGTTATCTTGTCCTTTTCGTCTTCAACCTGCCAAGACAGAAGGCTGAGCCCGGCCGATGCCTGGGTTGTGTCGTGGTCGGGCGCGCCCGTCGGGGCCGCCGCCGTGTGCATTCGCTTTTCTGCGGCGGCCAAATGCTCTTTAGCTTTGGCGTTGCCCTGATCGGCCGCTTTGCCCCACCAGCGGCGCGCCTCGTTCTCATCCTGTGGGACACCCCACAAACCTTCCGCGTAGGCATCGCCCAGCATCACTTGAGCGTCGGCGATTCCATCCTCGGCGGCCTTGCGATACCATTTCACGGCTTCCGCAATATTTTTCGGGGTGCCAAAGCCGCCGAGATACAAAATGGCAAGCCCGTTTTCGGCGCCCGGGTTGCCCTGGCCCGCCGCCTTGCCGAACCAAAACATCGCTTGTTGATAGTCCTTCGGAACGCCGTGGCCGCCGAAATAGTGCCTTCCGAGTTGGAATTGCGCGTCGGCGTGCCCTTGCTCGGCGCTCTTGCGATACCAAGCTATGGCTTGACCATCGTCCCGCGTCACGCCGACGCCGCCGTCATACATGAACCCGATCAGATATTGAGCATCAGCGTTTCCCTGATTGGCGGCTTTGCGGAGCCAGTCGATGGCGCGCGGATAATCCACCGCAACCCCGTATCCATTGGCATACATAACGGCAAGCCCGTATTGCGCATTTGCGTTGCCCTGATCGGCCGCCGGGCCTAACCAGCGCAAAGCCTCCGCATAGTCTTTTCGGTTAAGCGCTGCGCCACCGTTGCGCAGCGCTTCTGCGATCGCTGGCGAAATGTCGGACGCGGCGGGAGGGGTTTGTGCCGCTGTTGGTCCGCAGAATACGCTCGCCGCCCCGAATAAAACTACCCCGGCGGCGGCGCTTCGAACGTATATCAGGAGTTGTTGTAAGATTATCAGGAGTTGTTGAAAGCTATTCCAACGTATTGCGCAAGATTCATTTAAGTAATTGATGTAACAGTATGGCCGATAATGTTTCAAGCGTACGAATAACTCTTGATTTACCGGCCAAAATTGCATACCAAATGTGACGAAATTCTGCTGACTGCTCGTAAATTCCTCTCGAATTGGAGCTTTCTCGTGCTGCAACAGAATCGGCCATTCTGTTTCAGCCGAGGAAGCAATGCAGGGGCAGTCATATAGCCGTCTAAGCCTTTTCGAACTCTCCGGTCATCGAAAATATCTCAACGCCGTCGAGCGCCAATGCTTCATTTCGCGCGACGGCGCGGCAGCGCGCCGCCGTGCGGCTCTTCTGCCTCACTCTCTTGTGGAGCGGCGCGCGTATCTCCGAGGTGCTCGCGCTCACACCGGCTGCGATCGATATCGAGAGCGGCGTTGCGAGCATCACGACTCTCAAACGCCGCAGGCGCGGCGTCGTCCGACAGGTGCCGTTGCCGCCCGACGTGCTGAGAGGCCTTGAACGCCATTTCAGATTGCGGCGTGCGCAGCGCGACGGTCGGCGCGCGACGAGACGCCTATGGCGCTGGAGCCGCACGACGGCCTGGCGTCATGTGAAGCAGGTCATGGCGGCGGCCGGCATTACCGGCAAGGCCGCTATGCCGAAAGGCTTGCGGCACGGCTTCGGCGTCAAAGCCTTTCAATCAAACGTGCCGCCGCATCTCGTTCAACGATGGCTAGGGCATGCGTCGCTCAAGACGACCGCGATCTATGGCGACGTGATCGGCCCCGAAGAGCGCGCGTTCGCGGCCCGCATGTGGAGAGCACGGGGCGAGCGGCCCCGCGCGCGACGACGGAGCAGTGGCGAAACCAATGACCGGCGCGAACGACGCAGGCGACGCGAAGAACGGGGAGGGCAACATGTCCAGCAGATCTTCTGATTCAGTAGATAAGCATGTCGGCAATCGCGTGCGCATGCGGCGGCTGATGCTTGGATTGAGCCAGGGGAAGCTCGCCGATCAACTTGAGCTGACATTCCAACAGGTTCAGAAATACGAGAAGGGTAGCAATCGGATCGGCGCGGGCCGCCTGCACCAGCTATCCCACATCCTCGATGTGCCGGTGTCGTTCTTCTTTGAGGGCGCCCCGCGGTCAGCCGGTTTGCCGTCGAGGAACCGCCGCGACACGCCGTCTCCGAACTACCTCATCGACTTTCTCGCTACCGCGAACGGGCAGGCGCTGGTCAAAGCCTTCATGCGAATCAAGAGAACCGCCGTGCGCCGTTATATCGTTCGTTTTCTCGAAGCCATTGCCGATGAAGACGGCCCATGAATGCCGTCCCGTACAAAAGGACCGCTACTTCGACAGCCGTCAGCCGACCCTTGAAAACATTTGGTGTCGCGCAGTGAAACCTTCTCCCGGCCCCCCGCTAATAACGCGTCCCTGGCAATGAATATCGTCCAAAAGTTGCGCGCAAGCGGGTTTCCCGTAAATATGCTATCGTTTATTTCCTGCTTCAGTTTGAAAAGGCGGGTAGGCGAATGGCAAAATGTGACGAGAAATCGGGGTTGTCCGTTGACATAGCGGCCAAGGCAACCTTGGAGGTCAAAGCTGAAATCCCGAAAGAATCCGCGGGACGCGCACTCGACGCACTTGTTGATATCATTAGACCCTTTACCGAAGCGCGCGGATTGAGGGCCGATCAAATACGTTTGCAACGGGCCGAAATCGCATACGAAATTGTGAAAAAAGCCAAAGCGACGGCAGAACTTGAAAAACTTGACCTGAAACCGCCGTCTGCAAAGTTCTTGGTTCCATTCTTAGAGCACGCTTCATTGGAAGATCAGGACAAAGAGCTGCACTCGCGATGGGCCTCGCTTCTGCTTTCCGCATCGACCCACTACGAATCACGTCACCTGACATTCATTGATCTTTTGAGTCGAATGAGTTCGCAGGAGCTGAATCTCTTAGAAGAGGTATGCCTCACTGACAAAGTTTTTCCTGAAACATACTATCCAGATGGGCATATTCAACAGAATGAGAGGAGAGCCGGACAAATTGCTTTCTTGTTCAACGTTCGTGACTCAACGAAGGAAAAAACGGCCGACATTTTTACACAACTCCTCCCCCAGCACGGACTAACGTATGGAAGGGTCATGCATGTGTTGATCGGCGGCCTTGCAGATATGCAGGTCCTGTACACGGAATATGGAGACTGCTTGCAACCTAAATATCCTTCACTTCAAATCCTGGAACGAGAGAAATTGGTCGAGTTTCGACGGACTAGGCCTAATGGAGCAGCCGCCGAGGTAGCCCATTTTTCCGTTTCCTACCTCGGGATTGATTTCGTCCGTGATTGTTCTCCGAATGCAAGAGATATTATTAAACGTCATAAGGAACGAGCTATTCGTGTACGCTAGATCACAACAAAAGGAACTTGTGGAGTAACGTCACTTATCACATACCTTGCCGAGGCACCCTTGCGCTATCCGATGCCAAATTTTCCCTGCTACTTCGAGCTACCCGATGCGTGGATCGCTGAGGCCGGTTTGGACGGCTTTACGCCGACGACAGGGACCTATCGTTCCACAGCAGACGCAGTGCCCGTGCCGCTCGCGACAATCGAGCCGGTATATCGCCTGCTAACGCACCCGAAAGATTGGTGTGGCTTTGATCGCGTTCGAATGATTTCCGTGCTCAAAGGCATTGTCGCAGCCGCCCAAATGGAGCCGGTCCCGTTGTTCGAGCTACCTGTCACCGATTTTCCGGCGTCAACGTATCGCTACCGTGTCCTCAATGGATTCCATCGCTTCTATGCGTCGATCGCGGCGGGCTTCGAGAGCTTGCCGGGAGTAATTTGATGAAATTCCGCATCCCCTTCGAGAGCGCGGGGCGGAGAGCGCTCGATCCCCGTATCTGCAACATCACTCTTGACGCCAACGCCCTGGACCGCGATGGCACCGCGAACGATGGCCTCGTCGCTCGATTCAGGAAGCTGTCTGACGTCGGAGAACTCACCGTTGTTATCGCCGGCGGTGTGCGCGGCGAAGTCCAACATCCTCATACACCGCCGGACGTAAAGGCAGCTGTCCTCCCGCAGATTTTTAATCTCCGCCCCGGATTGAATACGCAGCAGCAGGCCGACCGGCATCGCTTGCAGGCAATCCTGCGGGGCAACGCTCAACCCGGGACACACGCGGCGGACGCTTCGCATATCTCTGAAGCGGCCGAAACCGCTTGCGGCTACTTCATCACGCACGACAAGCACATCCTCAAGAAGCGCGCAGCGCTCCGCGCTGTCCTACCCCCGACCCTCACAATCGTTACTCTTGCCGAGTTCTTCGACATCCTCGACGACTTCGAAGCGGGGCGGCGCTTATGAACAGGTTATTGCCTAGCGCCCCAACGGTCTAAAATGCAGGAAAATTCGCAAAATAGGCTACACAATTCCTACACAGGCATTATGGGCTATGAATAATGCCTTTGTATCAGTATCTTAGGAACAGTCAGTCTCCCACGCGGTGAGATGCACGGTCGCTTGCGCCAGCGCCAACAGGTTCTTGGTGCGGTGGTCGGCCTCGCGGGCGAGCAGGTTGATCTGCTCCTCGCGGCGCTTCTGCTCGGTAATGTCGCGGGCGATCTTCGAGGCGCCGACGATGCGGCCCACGCCGTCGGTGATCGGCGACACCGTGAGCGAGATCGAGACCATGCCGCCATCCTTGCGCTGGCGCACGGTCTCGAAGTGATCGATGCGCTCGCCGCGGCGGATGCGGTTCAGGATCCGGGTCTCTTCGTCGCGATGCTGTTCGGGAATCAACATGGTAATCGGCTTGCCGACGGCCTCCTGCTCGAGATAGCCGAACAGCCGCTCGGCGCCCTTGTTCCAGGTGGCGATCACGCCATTGAGGTCTTTGCTGATGATGGCGTCGTCGGACGTTTCGACGATCGCGGCGAGACGATGCGACACCTGCTCGGCGCGCTGCTGGTCGCTCATGTCGATCAGCATGTTGACGGCGCCGACGAAGGCGCCGGAGGCATCGTGCAACGGAGTGGGAAACGCCACGAAGGGCACGCGGCTGCCGTCGGGCCGCTCGGCGATGGCCTGGCCGCCGCGCACCGCGCGGCGTTGCTTCAAGGTGATCGCCATGGGGCAGGCATCGTGGGGCATCGGCGTACCGTCGGGCCAGAACAGCCGCCACGAGCCGCACCACAGATCAGTGTTGAGTTTCGGGCGGCGACCCCACATGGCGGCAGCCGCCTCATTGAAATAAGTGATCCGGCCGTCGGCATCGGTCAGGTAAATGGCGGCCGGCAGCGCGTTGAGGAATTGGTTCAGGCGCGCGGCATCGGCGACATCCGGCAACGGCTCCTGGAGCGGCAATGCCGGGAGGACGCCGGTTACGATCTTGGACAAGTCAATTCCCAGTTGCGACATGGCACGGCCCCGAGGGAGTGCACCCGGACCAGAAACACCGCGGCGCTATTTAGGTTCCACCGCCGGAACAGATTCGTTTTGCGACGAGGCTGTCGTGAGACGAAATGTTCGCGAAATGTCGTGCGTCAATCTGGCGCGCAGAGAAGTATGCGTCGTGCAGCGGAACTGACACGCGGGGGCAGGGGTTACTCCAAAGCACATAACGAGCCCGGGCGGCATGCGAACTTCAATGTTCAGGGACTCGGAGAGGGACGACACCAAGAGGAACATCATGAGGAACAAGTTATTGGCTACGGTTGCGATGACGGCACTGATTGGATGCACGTCATTGGCCGTGGCGCAAAATGCCGGCACGGAAGCCCCGCCCGCCAAAGCCACAACGCAACCGCCGGGCGGCCAGCAGCATCAGGTGGCACCGGGCGGCGCCATGGGCCATCAGCAGCCGGGCGCCCAGATGAAGCCCGAGCAGCCGGGCGGACAGATGAAGCCAGGCGGCAGCGCACAAAATCAGCCTCCGCAGGCGGCGCCTGATCGGCAGGAAGGCAAGGGTTTCTCGCAAGAGGAACACCCCGGCAATGCGGCACCGCAGCGTGGCGCCCAAGACAATGCGGCACCGCAGCGTGGCGCCCAAGACAATGACAAGGCCAACGACCGGGCCGGTGCCAACGGCAACCAAGACCGCGTCGGCCAGCAAAACGGTGCTCCGGGCCGGGCGTCCGGCGGCGCCAATGTCCAGCTGACGCAAGACCAGCGCACCAAGATCAAGGACGTCGTGGTCCGCGATCGCAACGTGGCGCGCGCCGACAATGTGAACTTCAACATTCGCGTCGGGGTGGCCGTTCCCAGGACCGTTCACGTCGCGGTGCTGCCGCCCGAGGTCGTGACGATCGTTCCGGAATACCGCGGCTTCGAGTATGTCTTGGTCGGCGATCAGCTCTTGATCATCGATCCGAATACGTTGGAGATCGTCGCCATTCTGCCGGCGTAACAACGCGGTTCAAAGATGAGGAAAGCCCGTGCCGGCGTTCGGCGCGGGCTTTTTCGTGGTGCCTCGGCCATCAGACAATGTGCGCCGGCGACAGCTTGCATGGCCGGTCGCCACGCTCGATCTGGATGGTCGGGTGGCCGATGCCGAAGCGCTGCTGTAAGCCGATATAGACCACGTCGAGAAAATCGGACCGCGGATCGCCGTCCGGCATGACCAGATGGCAGGTCAACGCCGTCTCGGTGGTGCTCATCGGCCAGATGTGCAGGTCGTGCACCTCGGCGACCGCGGGCAACGACTGCAGATAGACGCGAACGGCGCCGGGATCGATCTGCGGCGGCACGCCTTGCAATGACATTTTCGCGGCGTCGCGCAATAGCCCCCACGTGCTCCACACGATCACGCCGGAAATCACCAGGCTCGCGACCGGATCGACCCAGAGCCACCCGGTCAGAAGGATGATCAGGCCGGCGATAACGACACCGGCCGAGACGGCGGCGTCCGCCACCAGATGCAGGAACGCGCCATAGACGTTGAGGTCGTCGGTATTGCCGCGCGACAGGATCGCGGCGGCGGCGCCGTTGATGACGATGGCAAGCGCCGCTACCGCCATCACGGTCACGCCGGCAACCGGCGCCGGCGCGAACAGGCGCTCGATCGCCGCCCAGGCGATGGCGCCGGTCACGACCAGAAGGATCGTGGCGTTGATCAGCGCGGCGATAATCGACGTCGAGCGGAAGCCGTAGGTATAACGCTCGGTCGGATGTTTTTGCGAGATGGCATGGCTGGTCCAGGCCAAGACCAGCGCCAGCACGTCGCCGGCATTGTGGCCGGCGTCGGCGAGGAGCGCCATGGAATGCGCCAGCACGCCGTAAGTCGCTTGGATTGCGACCAGAGCTATATTGAGAACTGTTGCAATGGCGAAAGCGGACCCGAACGTGGCCGGCGCATGGCTGTGACCATGGTGGTGATCATGATGATTGCCATGATGACGACCGTGGTCATGCGCGTGATGCGACGCCATGCTTTCGACTCTCGATCGCCCGCGCTCATGCTAGAGCATTTTCGCGTCGGCGGGCAACGCGCGCCATGCACCTGCCGCGCAGGAATAATGTAACAATGCCAAGATGGTGCGACCGTTCGGCCCTTCCTAGGTCCCATGCTGCGGTGTAGCGTGCTGGCGCCGCTACATCGGCAACTGCGAGCGACAACAGGGAGGATTTCGTGCCGACATTCATCTTGTCGCTGAACTGGACCGAACAAGGCATCCGCTCGGTCAAGGAGACGCCAAAGCGCGCCCAGGCCATACGCGAGCTCGGCAAGAGAATGGGCGTCGACATCAAGGCGATTTATCTGACGACCGGCGATTCCGATCTGCTCGCCATCGTCGAAGCAACCGACGGCGACAATATCGCCAAATTCGCCATGACGCTTGCGGCTGCGGGCAATGTGCGCACGCGCACGGTGCGGGCGTGGCCTGAGGCCGAAGCGATGAAGCTGATTTCCGAACTGCCGTAACGATCCGCGAGCGCTCCCATGACATTGGCACGCCGCCGCTTTCTGCAACTCGCCGGCACCGCGGCTGCGCTGCCGGCGCTGCCGGATTTCGCCGCCGCGCTGGATTATCCGGTGCGGCCGATCCACTTCGTCGTCGGCTTCGCTGGCGGCAGCGGGTTGGACATCACCGCGCGCCTGATCGGCCAAGCCATGTCGGAGCGGCTCGGCCAGACCGTGGTCATCGACAACCGGCCCGGCGCCGGCACCAATATCGCAACCGAAGCGGTGGTGAACGCGCCGCCCGACGGCTACACCATCCTGATGGTGTCGACGGCGTCGTTCACCAACGGCGCGCTCTACGAGCATCTCAATTTCGATTTCATCCGCGACATCGCGCCGGTTGCGAGCGTGAGCCGCGGCGCCTTCGTCATGCTGGTCAATCCGGCATTTCCGGCCAAGACCGTCCCCGAATTCATCGCCTATGCCAAAGCGCATCCTGGGGTTACGGTTGCGTCGGCCGGCAGCGGCACCGTCACCCACGTCTCCGGCGAGATGTTCAAGATCATGACCGGCATCGAGACGGTGCATGTCGCCTATCGCGGCGAGCCGCAGGCGCTGACAGATCTGATCGCCGGCCAGGTGCAATGCGATTTCAACACGCTGTCGGGCGCGACCGAATTCATCAAAACCGGCAAGCTGCGCGCGCTCGGCGTAACCACCGCGCAACGCTCGGAGATCTTTCCCGACATTCCGGCGATCGGCGAATTCGTGCCGGGATACGAAGCCAATCTGTGGAACGGCATCGGCGCGCCGAAAGCGACGCCGCCTGAGATCATCGACAAACTCAACGCGGCCATCAATGCCGGCCTGAACGATCCGAGGGTCAAAGCCCAGTTCGCCGAGCTCGGCAGCCTGACCGCGCCGCTGACGCCGGCCGAATACGGCAAAATCATCGTCGGAGAGACCGAGCGATGGGGCAAGGTGATCCGCGCCGCGGGGATCAAGGCCGAGTGAGTTGGGTCCGTTGCCGGTGAAAGGTTGGTCGTCATGAAGCGTTCACGCCGGAATTTTCTCACGCTGGCGACGGGCGTCGCCGCGAGCCCGGCACTGGCGCGTATCGCCAAGGCTGACGATTATCCGTCGCGGCCGATCCATCTGATCGTGCAAACTCCGCCCGGCGGCTCGCCCGACATCGTCGGGCGGCTGATGGCGCAATGGCTGTCGGACCGGCTCGGCCAGCCGGTGGTCGTCGATAACCGGGCAGGCGCCAGCGGCAATATCGCAACCGAATTCGGGCTCAAGGCGACGCCCGATGGCTACACGCTGCTTCTCGCCATGTCGTCCAACGCGATTAACCCCTCGATCTACAACGACCTGCATTTCAATTTCATGCACGACGCCGCGCCGGTGGCGAGCATTTCGCTCATTCCCCTGGTTATGGAAGTGAATCCAAATGTGCCGGCGAAGACGATCCCGGAATTCATCGCCTATGCCAAGGCCAATCCCGGCAAGATCAACATGGCGTCCGGCGGCGTCGGCACGCCGCTGCATGTCGCCGGCGAGTTGTTCAAGATGATGGCCGGCATCGATCTCATCCACGTGCCTTATCGCGGCGAGTCGGCGGCGATGCCCGATCTGCTCAGCGGTCAGATGCAGGTGATGTTCGGCGTCATGCCGGCGTCGCTCGGCTATATCAGGGACGGCAGGGTGCGCGCGCTCGGCGTGACCAGCGCCAAGCGTCAGGACCTCTTGCCGGACGTTCCGGCGATCGCCGAATTTCTGCCGGGCTACGAAGCAAGCGGCTGGTACGGGGTCACAGCGCCCGCCGAGACGCCGCCGGACGTCGTCGCGAGACTCAACAAAGAGGTCAACGCCGCGCTGGCCGATGCCGGGATGCGCAAGCGCCTCGACGATCTCGGCTGCGGCGTGTTTGCCGGCTCGCCCGCCGACTTCGGCAAATTCATCGCCGACGAAACCGAGAAGTGGGCCAAGGTGAACAAGTTCGCCAATATCAAGGCCGAGTGATCCGCCGTTTTATGGGAGGGATGACGTGAAACTTCGCCGCCGCGAATTCCTGCAACTGACCGCGGGCGCCATGGCGCTTCCAGCCCTGTCCGCTGTCGCCGCGGCGCAAACTTATCCCGACCGGCCGGTGCGGATCATTTCCGGCTACCCGCCGGGTGGCATTAGCGACACCTATGCGCGGCTGATGGCGCAATGGCTGTCGCAGCAGCTTGGCCAGCAGTTCATCGTCGAGAATCGCCCGGGTGCCGGTGCCACCCTTGCCGCGGAAGCGGTGGCGAAATCGGCGCCCGACGGTTACACGCTGTTGCAGACCACGTCGGCCGACGCCTGGAATGAGACGCTCTATCAGAACCTCAATTTCAATATCGTTCGTGATTTTTCCGCCATCGCCACGATGTCGCGCGGCTCGGGCCTGCTCGTCGTCAACCCGTCGCTGCCTGTGCAATCGGTTCCCGAACTGATCGCTTATGCCAAGAATAATCCAGGCAAGGTCACCATGGCCTCGGCCGGTGTCGGCAGCGCGCCGCACATGTTCTGGGAGCTGTTTCGCACCAAGACCGGGGTCGACATGGTGCATGTGCCGTATCGCGGCGGCGGGCCGGCCGTGGTCGATCTGCTTGGCGGTCAGGTCCAGGCCTATTTCGGCACTTTCCCGTCGACGATCGAACAGGTCAGGGCAGGGAAACTGCGCGCCTTGGCGGTGACCAGTCCGACGCGCGCGGCGGTGCTGCCCGATGTTCCGGCCATGGCCGAATTCCTGCCGGGCTTCGAAGCGAGCATCTATGTGGGACTTGCCGCGCCGCGCGGCACTCCGGCCGCGATCATCGACACGCTCGGCGCCACACTCAGTCGCGCGCTTGACGATCCGGCGATCACGCGGCGGATCGCCGAATTCGGCGACGCGCCGCTTCGGCTGTCGCCGGCCGCTTTCAGCAAGCTGGTCGCCGACGAAACGGAAAAATGGGCGGACGTGATCCACGCCGGCCACATCAAGGCGGAATGATCATGACACTGTCGCGCCGGACTTTGCTGTCGCTGGCAACGAGCGCTGCCGCGCTCCCCGCCGTGTCGCCGCTAGCGCGGGCGCAAGCCTATCCGGCGCGGGCGGTGCATCTCCTCGTCGGATTTGCCGCCGGCAGCGCTTCCGACATCATCGCCCGCCTGATCGCGCAAAAATTATCGGAGCAACTCGGCCAGCCGGTCGTGGTCGAGAACCGGCCGGGCGCCGGCACCAACATCGCCGCGGAAGCGGTCACGCGCGCGCCGGCCGACGGCTATACGCTTCTGCTCGCAACCTCGACCAACGCGGTCAACACCACGCTCTATCAGCACCTCAGTTTCAATTTCTCTACCGATATCGCGCCGGTCGCCTTGATCGATCTGGTGCCGTACGTGCTCGAGGTGACGCCGGCGCTTCCGGCCAAGACGCTGCCCGAATTCATTGCCTATGCCAAAGCCAATCCGGGCAAGATCAATATGGCGTCGAACGGCATCGGCTCGGGGCCGCACGTCGCCGGCGAGTTGTTCAAGATGATGGCCGGCGTCGATCTGGTGCACGTGCCCTATACCGGCAATCCTTATTCCGATCTGATCGGCGGCCAGGTGCAGGTGATGTTCTCGCCGATCCCGGCTTCGATCGGCTATGTCCGATCCGGCCAGTTGCGGCCATTGGCGGTCGGCCCCACGACACGGATCGCGATATTGCCGGACGTACCGACCGTGGCCGAATTCCTGCCGGGCTATGACGCCAGCGGCTGGCACGGCATCGGCGCGCCGAAAGGCACGCCGGCGGATATCGTCCAAAACCTCAACAAGGCGGTCGGCGCCGATCTCGCAGATCCCGCGTTCAAAACCAAGATCGCCGATCTCGGCGGCGTGCCGACGGCGATGACTGCGGCCGCGTTCGGCACATTCATCGCCGACGAGACCGCAAAGTGGGCCAAGGTCAACAAATTCGCCGACATCAAAGCCGAATGAAATTTCCGCGGCGAAAATTCCTGTATCTGGCCGCCGGCGCGGCTGCTGTGCCGATAGCAACGCGTCGCGCGCGTGCGCTCGATTATCCGACGCGGCCGGTGCGGCTGGTCGATGGCTTTGCCGCCGGCGGCTCAGTCGACATTTTCGCGCGGTTGTTGTGTCAGTGGCTGTCGCAGCGGCTCGGGCAGCCGTTCGTGGTCGACAACAGACCGGGCGCGGCGACCAACATCGCGACCGAAGAAGTCGCCCGCGCGGCGCCCGACGGCTATACACTGCTGTGGACCACGACGGCGAATACCACCAACGCGGCGATCTACAGTAATCTGGGTTTCAATTTCATCCGCGACATCGCGCCGGTAGGAACCATCGACCGCTTTCCTTTGGTCATGGAGGTCAACCCTGCAGTGCCGGCGAAAACGGTGCCCGCGTTCATCGCTTACGCCAAACAAAATCCCGGCAAGATCAATTACGGCACGGGCGGCATCGGCACCATCCAGCACGTCGCCGGCGAGCTTTTCAAGTTCATGACCGGCGTCGATCTCGTTCACGTGCCGTATCGCGGCGCGGCTTTGGTGCTCAACGATCTGTTGGCCGGACAAGTGCAGCTCAGCTTCAGTCCGATTGCGTCGTCGCTCGGCTATATCCGCGCCGACCGGCTGCGCGCGCTCGCGGTGACCGGCCCGGCGCGCTCGCCGGCGCTGCCCGACGTGCCCACCGTGAGCGAATTCCTGCCGGGCTACGAGGCGTCCGCAGTGGACGGCATCGGCGCGCCGGCCAACACGCCGGCGGACATCGTCGACAAGCTCAACACCGAGGTGAATGCCGCGCTCGCCGATCCGGCGATCCAGGCGCGGCTTGCCGACCTCGGCAGCGTTCCGCTATCGATGTCGCCGTCCGACTATCGCGCTTTTATCGCGGCCGAAACCGAGAAATGGGCCAAGGTGATAAAATTCGCCGGCATCAAGGCGAATTAAACAGGGAGAAGCACATGGAACGCCGAAAAGTTCTGCAGCTGGCCGCCGGCGCCGCCGCGCTGACGCTCGCGCCGCGCAGCGCGTCGGCGCTCGATTATCCGACGCGGCCGGTGCACATCGTCGTCGGCTATCCGCCGGGCCTCTCGCCCGACATCATCGCGCGCCTCGTCGGTCAGGCGCTGTCGGAGCGGCTCGGCCAGCAATTCATCGTCGACAACCGCCCGGGCGCGGCCAGCAATATCGGCACCGAAGTCGTCGCTCACGCGACGCCGGACGGCTATACGCTGCTGCAGACCGTCTCGGCCAATGCCATCAACGCCACGCTTTATCAGCATCTGAATTTCGATTTCGCGCGCGACCTCACACCGGTCGCCGCCATCGGCCGCACGCCTTTCGTCATCGTGGTCAATCCGCAATTCCCGGTCAAATCGGTGCCCGAGCTGATCGCCTATGCCAAGGCCAATCCCGGCAAGATCAACGTCGCGTCGGCCGGCGTCGGCACCGGGCCGCATGTCGCCTGCGAATTGTTCAAGATGATGACCGGCACCGACATGGTGCAGGTGCCGTACAAGGGCAGCTACATGACCGATCTGCTCGGCGGACAAATTCCGATCGCGTTCGGACCGATCGCGCAAATCATCGAGGACGTCAGGGGCGGCAAGCTCATCGCCATCGGACTGACCACGCCGACGCGTTCGGCCGCCGCACCGGATATTCCGGCCATTGCCGAATTCGTGCCGGGTTATGCGGCGGCCGGTTGGTACGGCATTTGCGCGACCATGGGCACGCCGGACGAGATCGTCGAGAAATTGAACGCGGCGATCAGTGCCGGCGTCAACGATCCCGGCCTGAAGGCCAAGTTGCTGAACCTGGGCGTGGAACCGGTCACGATGTCGGTTGCGGAGTTCAAGAAATATGTCGCCGCGGAAATCGCCAAATATGCCAAGGTGATCGAGTTCGCCGGTATCAAGACCGAATGATTGACCGGGGACCGGCCGCCGCCGTTCGATGGGAGGAGCGCATGAAGAAACTGCCACGCCGAGAATTTTTGCACTTGGCCGTCGGCGCCACCGCAGTCGCAGCGCTGCCGCGTAGCGCCGCCGCGCTCGATTATCCGACGCGGCCGGTTCACATCGTCACCGGCTACCCCGCCGGCGCCGGGCCCGACATCATCGCGCGCCTGATTGCGCAGGCGCTGTCGGAATCACTAGGCCAGCAGTTCATCGTCGACAACCGGCCGGGCGCGTCGAGCAATATCGGCGCCGAAATCGTCGCGCACGCGGCGCCGGACGGCTACACCTTGCTCACGACGGTGTCGACCAACGCGGTCAATGCCACGTTCTACACCAACCTCAATTTCAATTTCGGCCGCGACCTGGTGCCGGTCGCCGGCATCGGCCGCACGCCTTTCGTCTTCGCCGCCTATCCGGGATTTCTGCCCAAGACGATCCCCGAGCTGATCGCCTATGCCAAGGCCAATCCGGGCAAGGTCAACTTCGCCACCCAAGGCGTCGGCTCCGGGCCGCACGTATCCGCCGAACTGTTCAAGATGCTGACCGGCGTCGACCTCGTGCACCTGCCGTATAAGGGCAATTACGCCACCGATCTGATCGGCGGCCAGATTCCGCTTGCGGTCGCGCCGATGGCGCAGGTGATCGAGTTCATCCGGGACGGCAGGCTGCGCGCCATTGCCGTGACGACGGCGACGCGTTCGGATGCGCTGCCGGATGTGCCGGCGATAAGCGAGTTCGTGCCGGGCTACGAGGCAGTCGGCTGGTACGGCATCACCACGCCAGCGGGCACGCCCGCCGACGTCGTCGCGAAACTGGCTGCGGCGATCGTCGCCGCGGGCGGCGATGCGACGTTTAAATCGCGCCTTGTCGCCTTGGGTGTGGAGTCGACGCCGATGAACACGGCGCAATTCAGCAAATTCGTCGCCGACGAAATCGACAAATGGGCTAAGGTGGTCAAATTCGCGGCCATCAAGGCCGATTGAGTCCCATGCCCGATCCCACCGCCGCGCCGTCCGTTGCCATTGAAGTCCCGCCCGGCACCGAGCCGGCGATCCGCACCATCGCCATGCCGGCCGACACCAATCCGCACGGCGACATTTTCGGCGGCTGGCTGCTGTGCCAGATGGACCTCGCCGGTGCATCAGTGGCGGTGCGCCGCGCCGGCGGCCGCGTTGTGACTGTCGCCATCACCGCCATGGCGTTTCACCGCCCGGTCTGCGTCGGCGACCAGGTCTCCTGCTACGGTTCCGTCGCGAAGATCGGCAACACCTCGATCACCGTCAAGATCGAGAGTTGGGCGTTGCGCGGCACCGGCACGACGGCGATCAAGGTGACGGAAGGGCTGTTCACTTACGTGCGCGTCGACCCCGACGGCCACCCGCAGCCGATCGTGGCGCAATAGCTCGGATCGAACGCAGCCAGCCTGGCAGCGATCGGGCAGTTTCAAACGCGGTTCCGGGATTACGCTTGCGCTCAATCCGGGCTGCGGCCGCTGTGACGCGCGGCACACATATTGCATCCGCCGGTGTCTACACTTGAATCGTTTCGAACCCTCGACCGACACAACCTATGCAACAGCAGTTCATGCAACTGCGGTGAAAATGTCAGTCGCCACAGCAAAAGCACGAAAAAGGAGTACGAAGATGAGTCAGTCGCCCGTCATTCGTAAGCTTCAACCGATGGAAGAATCCAAGAGCCGCGATGTCAGCGAGGCATCGGGCCAATGGCCGAAGTTCCTCGCGATATTTTCCAACCCCGATCTGCCCATGGTCGTCGCATTCTGTCTTCTTGGATTATTGCTGGCCCTCACTTTGATTCTGCGATTTCCGGATTTTGGCGCGGTGATCCAGCAATACAATCAATTCTGAGGGAACTTCAGATTGCTGCCAACCCTCTTCCTACAGGGGACGTTTCAGGTCGGCAGCAGCGGCACGATCGCGGCGTGCTTCAAATCTGCGGCGGAAACCTCGGGCGGTCCCCATTGCACGGTGCGATAGTCGAAGCCCGCGGCAAGCGTGGGTTTGATGATGGCGAAAAACGGCGACACATCGAAATCGCGCGGCGTGTAGAGGCCGTAGGTGCGGATGTGGTCCATCTCGTCCTGCACATAGGGCGCGATGCCGTAGGTTTTGCCGTTGATCGAGGCGCGCTCGGGCAGGATCGGATAGTGGATCGAGGCATAGGCTTGCGCGATCAGCGTCGAGCAGATCGCGCGCGTCGGATCGCCGCAACCGATCGACAGCATGCGGCGGCGAAACCACACCGGCACCGGAGGGTAGGGGAACAGATAGCGCGCGAGATCCACGATGCGTTGCGAATCGTACTGCGTGCCGAGGCGCTTGAGCGCGTAGTCGATGACCTTTTGCCGGTTCGCTTCATCGAGGCCCACGGCGCGACAAATCCGGGTGTGGGAGCCGACATATTTCGCCAGCGGCACGGTGACGACGCCGGTTTCGGCTTCCGCCTCCAAAAGCACGTTCGGCTCGCCGTGCGGTGAGACGTCGCCCGGCCGCTCGCCGACATAAAGCGCGGCATGCGACCAGGTGCTCTGGGTCAGATATTTGATGGTGGCGGCAAGCCGGGTGTTGCCCTCGACCAGAAGAATGTCGCCGGGTTGCAGCGCGTCACGGACGACGTCGGGGGCGGGGGCATAAAACGGCGCGTAACGGCCGGTGGGCCGCGCCAGATATTTGAGGATTTGGGCGCTGAGATACGCCTCGATCTTGTCGAACATGAGCCGCAATCCTACCTGCGGGCAAAGCTATTTGGCCTGTCAGCCGGCCTTGCCCGTTCTATGCCCAGCGAGGGCCGTCACCCACGCGAAATTGTAACATTTCGCCGCGCGGAACCTATAGTCTTGCAGCGAATCATCGAGACGGCGGCGCCTTAGCGGCCGCCGGCACAAGCCCGGGGACAGCCGATGTCGCAGTCATCGTTCCGGCGGGACTTCCTCACCAAGCCGATCTTTCGCCTGGCGCAGCATGCGCTGCCGCGCCTGTCCGACACCGAGCGCGAAGCCATCGAGGCCGGCGACGTGTGGTGGGACGCCGAATTGTTTACCGGCAATCCCGATTGGCGGAAGCTTTTGGCCTTCGCGCCGGCGAAGTTGTCGGCAGAGGAGCAGCAATTCCTCTCAGGCCCCGTCGAAGAGCTCTGCGGCATGCTCGACGACTGGAAGATCAATTGGCAATGGCACGACCTGCCGCCGGAGGTCTGGGACTTCCTGAAATCGCGCAAATTCTTCGCCATGATCATCCCGAAGCAATATGGCGGGCTCGGCTTCTCGGCCTACGCCCATTCGGAAGTCATCCGCAAATTGTCGTCGTGCTCGATCTGCGCCGCCGTCACCGCCATGGTGCCGAACTCGCTCGGCCCGGGCGAACTGCTCCTGCAATTCGGCACCAAGGCGCAGCAGGATTACTGGTTGCCGCGGCTCGCCCGCGGCGAGGAAATTCCCTGCTTCGGTCTGACCAGCCCGGAAGCCGGCTCCGACGCCGCTTCGATGATCGATTCTGGCGTGGTCTGCCGCGGCACGTTCGAGGGCCGCGAGACCGTCGGCATCCGGCTCAATTGGCACAAGCGCTACATCACGTTAGGTCCGATCGCGACGGTGCTGGGGCTCGCCTTCAAGCTTCACGATCCCGATCACCTGATCGGCACCCGCGACGACATCGGCATCACGCTGGCGCTGGTCCCGACCAATCTTCCCGGCGTCAGTATCGGGCGGCGTCATTTGCCGTCCATGCAGGTTTTCCAGAATGGCCCGAACTGGGGCCACGACGTCTTCATCCCGATCGACAATGTCATCGGAGGCGTCGATCAGGTCGGCAAGGGCTGGAAAATGCTGATGAGCGCGCTGGCCGCCGGCCGCGGCATTTCGCTGCCGTCGTTGTCGGCGGCGGGGGCGGCGTTTTCCGCCGCCGTCACCGGCGCCTATGCGCGTATCCGCGAGCAGTTCCACGTGCCGATCGCAAAATTCGAGGCGATCCAGGAACGGCTCGGCCGCATCGCCGCCACCGCCTATCTGCTCGACGCCGCGCGGCGCATGACCTGCGCTGCGCTCGATGACGGCCATCATCCGGCCGTGGTCACCGCCATCATGAAGGCGCAAGCCACCGAGCGCATGCGCGTCGTGGTCAGCGACGCCATGGACGTGCACGGCGGCAAGGCCGTCATCGAAGGGCCGCTGAATTATCTCGGCAGCCTTTATCGCGGCGTGCCGATCGCCATCACGGTGGAAGGCGCCAATATCGTCACCCGGGCGTTGATCCAGTTCGGCCAGGGCGCGATCCGCTGCCATCCTTATCTACTCAAGGAAATGCAGGCGCTCGAAGACACCGACCGCGAGCGCGGCCTCGATGCCTTCGACAAGACATTCTGGGCCCATGTCGGCCACAGCCTCGCCAATACCATGCGCGCCTTCGGCCGCGCCTGGACCGGCGGCTTGTTCGCGCCGGGAGCCGATGCCGGAGCTGCAACAAAATTCTACCGCCAGCTCAGCCGCCATGCCGCGGCCTTTGCGCTTGCCGTCGATCTGTCGCTGCTCACCCTCGGCGGCGCTTTGAAGCGCAAGGAGATGATCTCGGCGCGGTTCGGCGACATTCTGTCCGAGCTTTATCTCTCGAGCGCGGCGCTCAAGCGCTGGAACGACGAAGGCCGGCAGCCGGACGATTTTCCGCTGCTGCAGTACTGCTTGGAGGCAAGCCTCGCCACCATCGAAACGCGTTTCGACGAGCTCATCGCCAACTTCCCGGTCCGGCCGGTGGCGTGGCTGCTTCGCTTTCTGATTCAGCCGCTCGGTCCGCGCCGCCGCGGCCCGTCCGATCGGGTCACCGACACATGCGCCGACCTCATCACCGCGCCTTGCGCGGCGCGCGATCGGCTCACGGTCGACCTGTACCATCCGGCCGAGACTCAAACCGGGAACGGCGTTGCGCTCCTTGAGCGCGCCTTCGCCATGACGGCCGCGGTGCAGCCGATCCGCGATCGCATGCACACCGCACGCGTCCGCGATATCGATCAGGCGGTGAAGCAGCGCACCATCACCGCCGACGAGGCGGTAAAGCTCAAAGCCGCCGCCGCGGCTGTCGCCGCGGCCATTGCGGTCGATGATTTCGCGCCGGAAGAACTGACGTCCCGGGGCGCATTCCATAAAGGAGATCAGCCATCTCAAGCGACATCTCAGCCGACACCCCCGACACCCCCGACACCCCCGACGCCCCCGACGCCCCCATCGACCTCGGACCTGCCGCCGGTGGAATTGGCGGCGCCGGAGGAAGTCCCAGCCCTGCCACCGCCGCCCGGAACGACGTCGGAAGCGGCGGAGTAGGGCACCGCCCGGTCTACATTATCGACGGCAGCCGCACGCCATTCATCAAGGCGCGTGGCAAGCCGGGTCCGTTCACGCCGGTCGATCTCGCCGTGCAATGCGGCCGGCCGCTGTTGCTGCGCCAGCCATTCGCGCCGGACGCCTTCGACCAGGTGATCCTCGGCTGCGTCAATGTCATCGCCGACGAGATGAACCCGGCGCGGGTCGCGGCGCTGCGGCTGGGCATGGGGGAAGCCATGACGGCGTTCACCGTGCAGATCAATTGCGGCTCCGGCATGCAGTCGATCGACACCGCGTATCGCTACATCCGCGAAGGCGTGTCGGATCTGGTGCTGGCGGGTGGCGCGGAATCGCTCAGCCATGCGCCGCTGGTGTTCTCCAATCGCGCGGTCGCCTGGTATGGCCGGCTGTTTGCTGCCCGCGGCATCGGCGCGAAACTGTCCGCATTCCTCGGCTTCCGCACGTCGTTCTTTACGCCGGTGATCGGCCTTGAACGCGGGCTCACCGACCCGATCACCGAGCTCAATATGGGCCAGACGGCGGAACTGGTCGGACATTTGTTTCACATCACGCGGCGGCAGGCCGACGAATACGCCGCCGAAAGCCAGCTGCGCCTCGCGGCGGCGCAAAAGAACGGATATTTCGCCGGTGAGGTCGAGCCGGCTTTCGCCCGCGACGGCACCTTGTTCGATCACGACGACGGCGTGCGGCCCGACAGCTCGGCCGATACGCTCGCCAAGCTGAAACCCGCTTTCGAGCGGCCATGGGGCAAGGTCACGCCAGGCAACTCGTCGCAAATCACCGACGGCGCGTCGTGGGTCATTCTCGCCTCGGAAGATGCGGTGAAGGCGCACAAGCTCACCCCGAAGGCCGTCATTGTCGACAGCGAATGGTCGGCGCTCGATCCGTCCATCATGGGGCTGGGCCCGGTCTATTGCGCGACGGCGCTTCTCAGGCGGCATCAGCTCGCGCTCGGCGACATCGAATTGTGGGAGCTCAACGAAGCCTTCGCCGCGCAAGTGCTCGGCTGTCTCGCCGCCTGGGACGACGCCGAATTCTGCCGCGAGGCGCTCGGGCTTCCCGGCGCCGCGGGAAAAATCGCGCGCGACCGGCTCAATGTCGACGGTGGCGCCATCGGCGTCGGCCATCCGGTCGGCGCCAGCGGCAATCGCATCGTGCTGCATCTGGTCAACGCCATGAAGCGGCTCGGCTATAAGCGCGGCATCGCCACCGAATGCATCGGCGGCGGGCAGGGCGGCGCCATGCTGATCGAAGCAGTGTGAGGGACGGCTCATGAAAACCTCACCTGCGCCGAAACCGACGCTCGCCATTCTCGGCAAGCGCAACCTCGAGCTCGGCCCGTTCGCGATCGATGAGATACCGCCGGAGCCAAGCCCCTGGGTGAACTGGCGGCTGCGCACCGACGAAGACGGCATCGCCTGGTTGCTGTTCGACAAGAAAGATTCCAGCGCCAACACGCTCTCGGAAGACGTGCTCACCGAGCTCAACGCGGTGCTGGAAAAGGTCGAACACGATCGTCCGCGCGGGCTGGTCATCCGTTCGGCCAAGCGCGGCGGCTTCATCGCCGGCGCCGACATCGCGCAGTTCCGCGGCGTCACCGATCCTGCAGCGATCGAGGCGACGCTGACGCGCGGCCACGCGGTGCTCGATCGGCTCGACGGGCTGCCGCTGCCGACGGTTGCGGTGATCCACGGCTATTGCCTCGGCGGCGGCCTCGAAGTGGCGCTGGCCTGCGATTTCCGCATCGCCGTCGACGACGCGAGCTTTGGATTCCCCGAAGTTTTGCTCGGCCTGCATCCCGGCCTCGGCGGCACCGTGCGGCTGCCGCGGCTGATCAGCCCGCTGCAGGCAATGACCATGATGCTGACCGGCAAGACCGAGCGCGCGCGGCGGGCCCGGACGCTGCATCTGGTCGATGCGGTGACCCAGGAACGCCACGTGCGCGCGGCGGTAAAATCCGCCGTCAGCGGCGAGATGATCGCGTCGAAGCAGGACCTGCTGGGCCGGCTGATGAACATGGAGCCGGTGCGCGGCTTGCTCGCCTCGCGCATGCGCGGCGAGACCGCGAAGAAAGCGCCGAAGCGGTTTTATCCGGCGCCTTACGCCTTGATCGATCTGTGGGCCGCCCATGGCGGCGACCGGGAAGCGATGCAGAAGGCGGAGATTTCCTCCTTTGCAAAGCTTCTCGTCACCGAGACCGCACAAAATCTGGTGCGCGTGTTCTATCTGCGCGAAAATCTGAAAAAACTTGCCGACGGTAAATGGAACGGGTCTCGCATTCACGTCATTGGCGCCGGCGCCATGGGCGGCGACATCGCCGCGTGGTGCGCCTGGCACGGTTTCGTCGTCAGCCTCGGCGACACCAAGCCGGAGCCGATCGCGGGCGCGATCAAGCGGGCGAGCGCGCTCTACGCCATCATCGGCCGCGACAACCGGCGCAAGGTGCGCGATTCGCTCGACCGCCTGATCCCCGATCTCAACGGCGCCGGCGTCGCCACCGCCGACCTGATCATCGAGGCGGTGCCGGAAGTGCTCGAGCTCAAGCGAAAAATCTTTGCCGGCATCGAGCCGAAGATGAAGCCGGACGCCATCCTCGCCACCAACACGTCGAGCATCCCGCTCGAACAATTGCGCGAGGGCTTGCCGCGGCCGGAGCGCCTGGTCGGCATCCATTTCTTCAATCCGGTGTCGCGCATGCAGCTGGTCGAGGTGGTGAGCCACGACCAGGTCGCCGATCACGTCCTCGCCGACGCCCGCGCCTTCCTCGGCCGCATCGACCGGTTGCCGGCGCCGGTGAAAAGCGCGCCGGGCTTTTTGGTCAATCGCGCGCTGACGCCGTATCTGCTCGAAGCTTTGCTGATGCTCGACGCCGGTACGGCCAAGGAGACCATCGACAAGGCGGCGGAAGATTTCGGCATGCCGATGGGGCCGATCGAATTGGCCGACGAGGTCGGGCTCGACATCTGCCTGCACGTCGCCGACATGCTGCGCAGCAGCGTCGGCCGCGACATGCCCGAGCCGCCGCAATGGTTGAAAGATAAAGTCGCCAAGGGCGAGCTCGGCAAGAAGACCGGCAAGGGCCTCTACACCTGGCAGAATGGGCACGCGATCAAAGCCAAGGACGATGCCGGCCCGCTGCCGCCGGACAGCATCGACCGGTTGATCCTGCCGATGCTCGATGTTTGCGTCACCTGCCTGCGCGAAGGCGTCGTCGCCGACGAAGCGATCGTCGACGGGGCGATGATTTTCGCCACCGGCTTTGCGCCGTTCCGCGGCGGGCCGATGCATTATGCGCGCTCCCGCGGGATTGCCAACGTGCGCGACACGCTCAAAAGCCTGGCGCAAAAATACGGGCCGCGGTTCCAGCCCGATCCGGGCTGGGACAATTTGCAATGATCCATTCCGGCGCGGGGCCGGCGCGCTTTGACGATGCGGCGCGGCTTGCGGACGCCATTGTCGACAAGGTCGGCAAGACCATCGTGCTCGCCTTGCCGCTCGGCCTCGGCAAGGCCAATCACATCGTCAATGCGCTTTACGCCAAGGCGGTCGCCGACCGCTCGATCCGGCTGACCATCTTTACCGCGCTGACGCTGGAGCCGCCGCGCGCCAAGAGCGCGCTGGAGCACCGCTTCCTCGATCCCATGACGCAGCGGCTGTTCGCCGGCTATCCACCACTCGCTTACGCGGCGGCGGTTCACAACAACCAGGTGCCGCCGAATATCGTGATCAACGAGTTTTTCTTCGAAGCGGGCCAGTGGCTCGGCTCGCCCTACGCGCAGCAGCATTATATCTGCGCGAACTACACCCATGCGCTGTGCTACGTGCTCGACCGCGGCGTCAATGTGGTGGCGCAGTTGGTGGCGCATCGCGCCGAGGAAGCGCCGCGGGCGTACAGCTTGAGCTGCAATCCCGATCTGACGCGCGATCTGTTGGCGCGGCGCCGCGACGGCGGAGCGGATTTCCTGTTCGCCGGCCAGGTCAATTCGGAATTGCCGTTCATGCCCGGCGACGCGGCGATCGCGGAAAACGAATTCGATCTCATGCTCGACGGCGCCGATTTTCCGCTGTTTGCGCCGCCACGCGAGCCGGTGGCGCTCGCCGATTATGCCGCGGGCCTCCACGCCGCGGGCATCGTGCCCGATGGCGGCACGCTGCAGATCGGCATCGGCTCGCTGGGCGAGGCGGTTGCGAAGGCGCTGGTGCTGCGCCAAGGCGACAATGACGCATTCCGCACGCTGCTGTCGCGGCTCGGCTACGACCCGGCCCGCGACGACACGGTGCACGCGGAAAAATTCGACTTGGGCCTCTATGGCTGCAGCGAACTGTTCGTCGAAGGCATGCTCGATCTGTACCGCGCCGGCATCCTCAAGCGCGAGGTCGACGGCATCGTGCTGCACGCCGGCTTCTTCATCGGGTCGCGCGGCTTTTACAAAGCTTTGCGCGACATGCCGCGCGAGGTCGTGCGGAAATTCGGCATGACTTCGATCGCCTTCGTCAACGAGATCTACCGCGACCAGGAGGCCAAGCGCCGGGCGCGAACCAAGGCGCGCTTCCTCAACGACGCCATGATGGCAACCGCGCTCGGCGACGTGGTCTCCGACGGCCTCGACGACGGCCGCATCGTCAGCGGCGTCGGCGGGCAATATAATTTCATCGCCCAGAGCTTTGCCCTGGACGACGCCCGCTCGGCGATCATGCTGCGCGCGACGCGGACGGCAAAGGGCAGCGACCGCTCCAACATCCTCTGGCGCTACGGCCACACCACCATCCCGCGCCACCTGCGCGATATGATCATCACCGAATACGGCATCGCCGACATCCGCGGCAAAAGCGACCGCGAGGTGATCGCCGCCATGCTGGCGATCACCGATTCCCGCTTTCAGGGCGAGCTGCTGCGCCAGGCCAAGGATGCCGGCAAGATCGAGCGCGAATTCGCGTTGCCGAAATCGGCGCGCGACAATACGCCGGAAGCAATCGTGCGCGCGTTGAAACCGGCGGCCGATGCCGGTCTGCTGCCGCTGTTTCCATTCGGCACGGATTTCACCGCGATCGAGCAGCGGCTCACCCCGGCGCTGCAAATCCTGAAGTCCGCGTCGCCCACGCAACTTGCGGTCTTGTTCATGCGCGGGCTCGGCGTACGCGCCGACAGCACGGATTGCCTCGATCGCCTTGGCCTGGCGAGGCCGAAGAGCATGACGGAATGGTTTTATGCCGCGCTGGTGCGTGGCGCGCTCGCCGCCGCCGGGTCGTGAATGCGCGCGGCTAAGGTTTGACGTAGCTATAACCCTGCTCCTCGAGTTCCATGATCCGCACGACGCCGGCCGGCACGAGGGTCGCCTGCGGAATGATGGTGATGGGATGGCCTTCGCGCTTTTCCATGTCTTGCTTGGTGTTGTTGCAGGCGGAAAACCTCAAGGTCGAGGGAAAGCTCAACTCGGCGAGCTGCTCGATGCGGTCCTTCACCGGCGAGGTGTCGTCGCGCAGCATGTGCAGGCCGGGGCCGTAGGCGACGATCTCGACGACCGCGTCCTCGTTCTTGGCGCGATACATCTCGAGCACGTTCTTGGCGTTGTTGAGCGCGAGGTTCATCACCTCGGCGTCGTTTTGATCGACCTGGATGACGACGCGATGCGGCTTGCCGGCCTCGGCCTGGGCGCCGCTTGCGGCCACGAACGCAACGGCCGCCGCAAGCAGAATGGAACGAACGATCGAACTCATCACTAACCTCCACCGATAATGCCGGGATTGTTGGCCACGCCCTTGAGCGTGACGCGGTTCGGGCGCTTGATCGTCAGGTTCCGGTTGGCCTTCAAATATTGTTCGACGGCACCGGTGACAGGGTCGCCCTGCTGCAGATTAACCGAGGCCCAGCCGGCGACGCGGTAGGTTTTGTCCGCTTCAACCGGCGTGCCATCGTTGAGCACCATATCCGAAATGCGTTTTCCCGCGGCTTCGTTTGGCGCGCAGGCGTAGTCCAGGCCGCCGACCCTGACCATGTCGCCGCCCTGCTGCAGGTAAGGATCGGGATTGAACAGGTTATCGGCGACGTCTTCCATGATGGCCTTGATTTGGGCGCCGGTCATGTTCTGCACGTAGGTCTCGGGATATGTGATCGCCGTGACCGAAAACAAATCGTCGACCGTGAGCGGCTGCCCGGCAAGCACGGTCGTGCCCCAGCGGAAGCCGGGCGACAGCGCGATCTGGGCGTCCAGCTCCTGGCGCATCGCATCGCAGATGACCTGATCCATCGGACCGGTGAAATTGCCGCGCCGGTAAAGCAATTGATCGCAGGTGGCGAGCTGCTTCGAAACATCGTCGGCAAACGGCTCGCCGTGATGCTTGATGAGAGCCAGCATGGCGGCGTCCGGCTTCAGCATATCGGCGAAGACCGGAACGAGACTGTAACGGAAGTCCTTTACCGCGCCCTTGCCGACATCGAGGTCGAGCACGGCGAGAAATTTTCCGTTCGACCCGGCGCTGGTCACCACGGTCTTGCCGCCGGAATTGGCGACAAGAATCGGCCGCGGCACGGCGTCGTGGGTATGCCCACCCAATATGGCGTCGATGCCGGTGACCCGGCTGGCGAGCTTGAGATCGACGTCCATGCCGTTGTGCGACAGCAGGATCACCGCATCGGCGCGCTGCGTGCCGCGTAAATCATCGACCAGTTTCTGCAGCTCCCGCTCGCGGATGCCGAAGGTCCAATTGGGCGTGAAGCGCTTGGGATGGGCGATCGGCACATAAGGGAAAGCCTGGCCGATGATGGCGACGCGCATGCCGCCAACCTCTTTGATGCTCGCCGGTTTGAAAACCCGGCCGGACGCGGGGTCGAACGCGCGCGCATTGTTGAACGCGGCGTCTTCGGTCAAAAAAACATTCTGGGCGAGAAACTCGCCTTTGAACGCCGCAAGATTCACGCGCAGCATTGTTTCGCCGTAGGTGAACTCCCAATGGCCGGTCATGGCATCGACGCCGAGCAGATTGGCGGCGTCGGTCATGTCGAAGCCCTGCATCACCAAGGCCTGGCCGGTGCCCTGCCACATGTCGCCGCCGTCAAGCAGCAGCGAATTGCCCGTGCCGGCTTCCGTGCGCAGCCGGTCGATCAAAGTCTTCAGGTGCGCAAAGCCGCCCATGCGGCCGTAGCGGTGCGCGGCGTCCTGATAATCGAGGAAGGTGAAGGCATGGGCGATGCGGCCGCCGGGCACGATGTTGAAATATTCGAGGAAGGCGCCGCCGACGATATGCGGCGGTTTTCCACGCATGTCGCCGACGCCAAGATTGACGCTCGGCTCGCGGAAATAGACCGGCTGCAACTGAGCGTGGGTGTCGGTCAGATGCAGGATGCGGACATTGCCGAAGCGGCCGACATCGTAGAGATCGTCGTCGGCCGCCAGCGCGACGCGTGGCGTGACGCCGGAAGCGGCCGCGATGCCAAGCCAGCGCAAAAAATTCCGGCGATCCAAGTGAGGGCTCCTAGCTTGTCATTCCGGGGCGCGGACGAAGTCCGCGAACCCGGAATCCATAATCACAAGGTATGACGTTACGCGCGGCCGAGACACTATTCGTACGACAGTGGATATGGATTCCGGGTTCGCCGCTGCGCGGCGCCCCGGAATGACGGTTAGCGAATCACTCCCGCCTTCCAGGCGGTCTGTTGCTCCTTGGCCTGGGCGATCGATGCCTTGGCCAAGGCTTCGGCCTCCTTGGCTTGAACGACGGCGGCGTCGAAGTCGCCGGCGGCTGCGGCTTTCTTGGCCGCGGCCAATGCTTGTTCGGTCGGGATCCACTGGTTTTTCAGCGCGCCCGCATCCTGCTCGGCGGCTTCGGCGGCGGCGAGCGCGGTCTTGAAATCGGCTTCGGTGCTCGCGGCTTGCGCCGTACCGACGATGAGCAGCGTCACTGCAAGACATATCCACGCGCGCATGGTGTCTGCTCCGCCGTTATGGCCGCGCGCCCGGCCCGGAAACCGGCAGGCCGTTGCTCATATAGGACAGAAAATATTCGACGTCGCGATAGTCCTCATCCTGCGGCTTGAGCGGCACGCCGCGGACCTGGCTGTTGCAGGTGACCAAACGCCTGCTCATCGTGCCCATGCCGTTCCATTCCGAGCGGTAGATCGGCATCGCCGCGACGATGCCGAGCGCCGGCGCCAGCACTTCGGTGCGGATATGATTGCCGGGATTTTGCACGTGGCAAGAGGCGCAGGAGAAATTGAGTTGGCCGCGCCGCGCATAAAAATATTCCTCGCCCTTCTGGTAGGCCGCCAGCGCGCGCGGGTCGTTCGGGATCTTGATGTCGAACGGTTTGCCGCGCGAGGTGAAGGCCATGTAGGCGGTCAGCGACGCCATCTCGTCCTTGACGTAGGAATAAGGCTCCTCGCCGTTGGCTTCCCTGCAGCGGTTGAGCGCCAGCTCGAGCGTGATCACCTCGCCGGTTTTTTGGTCGAAATACGGATAATTCTGGCGGATGCCGATGCCCTTGTCGGGGAAGCAATCGCCATAGGTCCTGCCGTTCTTGAATGGGGTGGCGAACATTTGCTTGCCGCGGTCGATGGCGAAATCGTAAGGCGGAAAATCGTCGATCGCCTCCCATTGCTTGCGCAAGTCGGCGTCCATCGAATAGGGGCCGTTGACGAAGTCGTTCAACGGCACGTTGGGAAATAGCTTGGTGAAATAGTCGCGGAACGCCTTGAAGTCGGCATCCGGATCGATGGTGTCGGCCGCCGCGGCCGGCCGCGAGCCGGCAACGACGAGCGCCGCGATCATGATCGTCACGACAACACTGGCTATGGCGCGAAAAATTCTCACATCCTTCTCCGGCTCATTTAGCGCGTGTAGAGGAAATCGACGATCGCTTCGATTTCCCCGTCGGTCAGAATCAGATTGCGCCCGAACGGCGGCATCACGGTCTGCGGGTTGCGCTTGGTCTCGTCGAACACGATTGCCGCCAATTCCTTGCGGTCGGGAAACCGGCTTCTCATATCGGCGAGCGGCGGGCCGACATTGCCCGGGGCATCGCCGCCTTTGATGTCATGGCAGGTCAGGCAATTGCCCTTGCTGCGGTCGAAGGCGAGCGCCTGGCCCGGCAGCGTCTGCGCCGATGCACGCGCGCCGGCGAACAGCACCAGCGCCGCTGCGACAAATAGCGCCGGGCCGTGAGTCGCTCCGCCTCGCATTCCGTTTCCTCCGCTATGGCGGCGCAACGAGCAATGTCCGCCCCGTATTGTCAAGCATGGGGATTTTACCCTTTGCGGCGCGATTGTCGCAGCACGAATTCGGCCGCCATTCGGCGGCGAGCCGCAGCCAATTCATTTCACGGAATGAATCTGTCGAAGAATTAATCCGCCCGTCAGGTCGCTGTAAGTCCGATGTCCCCATGTGTATCGCGAAGGGCGGCTGGGCCGCTTTCCACGATGGAGAACCATGATGCTTCCGAACAATCGCAATCCCTTCTCGGCCCGGCGCCTGGTGCTGTTGGGCTCGGTCGCCGCGGTCGGCGCAGCCTTGCTGGTCGGCGGACCCGGCATCTATCACGCCAATCTGCCGGCCTGGACATCGGCCGCGAGTGCCGCCGATTCGACCTTGCAACATCCGTCCGGCTTTGCCGATATCGTCGCCAAGGTGAAACCCGCCGTCATCTCGGTGCGGGTGAAGATTCCCGCTTCCGCCGAGCCGGCGTCGATGCGGCAACAGGGCAACGACGACGAGGACGCGATTCCGTCCGTGCCGGGCTCGCCGCTCGACAAATTCTTCCAGCAGTTCGGCGATCAATTCGGCCATCAGGGCCGCCAAGGCCAACGCGGCCAGAACCCGCAAGGCCATCAGACCATCACCGGCGAAGGCTCCGGCTTCTTCATCACCGCCGACGGCTATGCGGTGACCAACAACCACGTCGTCGATCATGCCAAGTCGGTGCAAGTCACCACCGACGACGGCTCGATCTTCACCGCCAAGGTGGTCGGCACCGATCAGAAGACCGATCTCGCGCTGATCAAGGTCGACGGCAAGAGCGACTTCCCGTTCGTGACGTTCGCCGCGCGCGCGCCGCAAGTCGGTGACTGGGTGGTCGCGGTCGGCAATCCGTTCGGCCTGGGCGGCACCGTCACCGCGGGCATCGTTTCCGCGCGTGGCCGCGATATCGGCGCGGGACCGTACGACGACTATGTGCAGATCGACGCGCCGATCAACAAAGGCAATTCCGGCGGGCCGGCGTTCGACGTCGAGGGCAACGTGATCGGCGTCAACACCGCGATCTACTCGCCGTCCGGCGGTTCGGTCGGCATCGGCTTCGACATTCCGGCCGATACGGTGAAGACGGTGATTGCGCAGCTCAAATCGAGTGGCCACGTCACCCGCGGTTGGCTCGGCGTGCAGATCCAACCGGTGACCGCCGGCATCGCCGACTCGCTCGGCCTGAAGAAGGCCGAAGGCGCCATGGTCGACGAGCCGCAAAGCGACAGCCCTGCGGCCAAGGCTGGCATCCAATCCGGCGACGTCATCACCGCCGTCAACGGCACGCCGGTGAAGGACGCCCGCGATCTCGCCCGCACCATCGGCACGATGGCGCCGGACGCGACGGTGAAGCTCGATCTGATCCGTGGCGGCCAAGCCAAGACCATCTCGCTGACGCTCGGCCAAATGCCGGACCAGCAGCAGGCCAATGCCGACACCGGCAATAGCGAGCCGACCAGCGGCGTGCCGCATCTCGGCCTGTCGGTGGCTCCGGCCAGCGAAGTGTCCGGCGCCGGCGGCCAGGGCGTCGTGGTCACGGCGGTCGATCCGGACGGCCCCGCCGCCGAGCAGGGCTTTCAGACCGGCACCGTCATCCTCGACGTCGGCGGCAAAGCCGTCGCCAATGCCGGCGATGTGCGCAAGGCGCTGGTCGACGCCAAGGCGCAAGGCAAGCATCAGGTGCTGATGCGCGTGAAGCAGGGCGACGCCACGCATTTCGTGGCTTTGCCGCTCGGCGATGCGTGAGTTCGGCGACGTGTGAGTGACGACGAGTAAGGTCGACCCCGCCGGCGCTGTGCGCCTCCATTCCGTGCCGGCGGACTGACCCACGGGGACGGGCGTTGCCCGTCCCCGTTTTTTGTTTGTATGCGCCAAATGAATCGACGCCCGGGAGTGCGGCGTTCGGCATCGCGGGCCCAAGGGCTGCATCGAGTGCGGCATGACTATCGCGTTATCGCGGCGCGCCTTAGCGCCCGACTTTTGTCATCGGCGCGAACGCGCGCCGGCAAAATGCCGTCATCAAGCGCGAAACCGGTTCGGATTAAAGGAAGGGCAGGGGTGGGGCCTGACTTTCTTCGTTCCGTTACGCGATTTCGTCGTTTCGTAGCCCGGATGAGCGAAGCGATATCCGGGAACGATGGTGCGGCTTTCACCGCCGCTCCCGGGTCTCGCTTCGCTCACCCGGGCTACAAACTAAAATGAAGGAAGCGGAACGCCGGCAAACGCAGGGTAACCACCGCCGCGCTTACGGCGCGGCGCGCGCTCTTTCGGAGCGCGCACGCTTGTCGGCGTTCCACCACGGCTCTCACCTAAGGGAATTATTCCATCCCAAAGGCTCAGCTTCAGGCCAGGCTTCCTGGGACGTGGTCTGCACGGGCGTTACCCGCCTTCGCCTGTCCCAGTCCAGGGATGCACCTCCCACCCCGGTCATAATGCCGGGAGACATGATGCCCAAACCGCCCGGGAGCAGCCTGCAAAGCCACCCGCGGGCACCGCCCTCGCTCCCATGACACGGTGTGCCTCCGCGCCATGTCCTTCATTGGAGCGAGGATTATGGGACCTATATACCTGCGTAACCCATATAGACCTAACGAGGGGCGCAGAATATTGAGTCTTTTTTGGGTGAGTCAGCCGCCTAGATTCAGGTAGCGTTAACGAGTAGCCCGTAATTTGAGCGTGTGGGCTAACCAAGCGCGGTTGCTCGGTTTGTCCGCGAGCGCGCTCCGTCTTTGACTGAGCTTTTCGGGCCTGCTCCGTTGACGATTGAGAGGGTGCGCTCAGCGAACGGCGCCTCGCAGAAATGCGCGGTGTCAAACTCTGGAAAAGCGGCACCACGGCAAGTCTGCGAGGTCGCCTCTCAGAAGGCGTATCTCGATGATTTACGTCGAGGAGTACCTCCGTGTCCGTCATGGCCAAATAGAAACGGTCAGCGGTCACTGGAGGAGATTGCCCTCAAGAAATTGAGGCGCCGTTAAGAGGTGTGGTGGGGCCTGCGGGGCGACAGTTTCGCGGGCCCTTTCATTTTCCGTTTAGCCCTGCGCTTTGGTTCGTCGCTCTCCGGGCGTCTTTGCTTCGCCCGCTTGATGCTCGCCTCAACCTCGCTCGGCTTGGTCTGCACCAAGCGTTCGAGAAGCTCGCCGAACGGCATCGCCAGTGCGAGCTTGGGTTCGAGTTTCTTGCTGCGCCGCTTCATGCGATCAGCACCTTGTACGGCAAGCGGCCTTCGACGCCGCCGAACAGTTCGTTCATGCGAGGCGCCGCAGTCATGTCGCGGCGGCTAAAGCGCCAAGTCATTTCGCCAACATACCGCTGCAAATGCTTCGGCGAAACCCAGTGATGGATGCCGATGATCTGCCGCTTGAGCAGCGCCCAGACGCTCTCGATGGTCTGCGTGTGCGCTTCGCCTCTGACGTACTCGCCTTGGGCGTGGTTGACCATCTGATGCTGTGGATAGCCGTGAAGGGCTTAGTAGGAGGGGTGAGTGTCGGTCACGAGCAATTCCGCGTCCTTGGCGACCACGCGATCGACGAACGATTGCGCCGTGCCGACGCCTTGATCAAGCACGCGGGCAACTATGTCGCCGTCCCGTTCCACGGCGCCGATCACCGGCGTCTGGGCCACCTTGCCCTTGCCGCGGTCGCCTCTGTGCCGATTCTTCGCCTTCCCGCCGACATAGGTTTCGTCGATTTCGATCTTGCCCTTGAGCGGCATATTGAACGACCGGGTACGGGCCGCGTGTCGGATACGATGCAGGACGAACCAAGCCGACTTTTGGGTGATGTCGAGGTCCTTGGCGAGCGTGGTGCTGGCAATGCCCTTCGGATGGTTCGTAATCATCCAGATCGCCATGAACCACTTCTGCAGCGGCAACTTGGTGTCGTGAAAAATCGTGCCGACTTTGATCGAAAAGCGGGCGCGGCAATCGCCGCATTTGAAATTCAGCTTGTCGCTAAAGTGATAGACGCGCGTACCGCCACAATGCGGGCAGAACTCGCCGTCGCGCCATCGGATCGACCGGACGTGGTCTAGGCAGGCTTGTTCCGTCGGGAAGGCCTTAAGCAGATCGAACAGGCTCTCGTATTGGGTAAGCATCGGTCACTCCCTTAGCGACAGAAACAGCTTACACCATTTTCGAGCTTGGGTCAAGCAGATATATAGGTCCCAGGATTATGCAGTAACTGTAATGGGGACATATGTCAATAAAAAAGTTACGATCCCATACTTGATGGAGCAAAGCGGCCGACCCGGCGCAATGGGCGACCATCAGCGGGCCCGCGCGCGATTTATGTCCGCTTTTCGTCCGATAGCGACCAAATCGCTGCGCCGCAGTCAGTGACGCTTTGGGCCAGAAGCGACGCTTTGAACCGCGAAAAACAGCGCGGCATTTCGCCATTAGACAGCCGTGAAGTCAGAAAGAATGACCGCCTCGCGACCATCCTGAAATCCGATCAGGTTTTGGGAATGTGGCGGTTTCTTTTTGATTGGATGTGGCGGGAAAGCCACATAACGAAGCGAATCTTATGGTAGATTATTGAAGAAAGTCGGCTCGCTGTTTGCGCGGGAGGCGTCATGGGACAACCATTTGGAAGTTGCGTTGCACTATTGGCTGTTTTCGTAGTCGGTCCCGCCATGGCTGCTGACTTCCCCGTGAAGGCCGCGCCGCCGCCCGTTGCCATTTACAATTGGACAGGATGGTACGTGGGTGGCAATGCCGGCTACGGCTGGGGTGACTCGAGCGACCCGCGCATTTCAATCTTTGATTCCACCGGGGTTGTCCTCACACCCTATTTCGCAGCGCCTGGGTCGAATGCGTTTCAAAGCGTAAGACCAAATGGCTTCATTGGTGGCGGCCAGGTGGGATACAATTATCAGAGTGGCAATTTCGTTTTCGGTGGCATCGCCGATTTCCAGGGTTCGGCAATGCGTGGGTCAAGCCTGGGCATTGCAACGCCTGGTGCATTTGCACCTACGAACCAGACCTTGTCCGCCAAGGAGGACTGGTTAGGCACGGTTCGCGGCCGGTTGGGTGTCGCGAGTCAGAATTGGCTGTTTTATGGAACCGGGGGCCTCGCCTACGGACAGGTTGAATCGTCGCTCACGTTCAGCACGTTCAACAGACCAACGCCCTTCATTCTATCTGGCTCACAAGAATCGACGAGGATTGGCTGGGCTGCAGGTGTGGGCGCCGAATACGGCGTCACGCGAAATTGGAGCGTTGGAATCGAATACCTCCACTTCGACCTTGGAAATGACACGGTAACGGCTCCGGTTACTGTCCCGGCAGGCTTTCCACCTATGACGATATCGGCGACCCAAAGGTTTAGCGGCGAAATCCTCCGCGGCCTGATAAATTATAGGTTCTGATTGCGGATAATGATCTGTACCGAACTCTCGTAGCATTCGGTCGCTTTGGTTCAATTTCTGCCGCGCCATCCTAAGGAATACGCGGCTGCATTACCCCACAAAGCTGCCGCGCCGATCGTGCGCGGGCATGACGACAATTCTGCGGGATGCCCGCTTCGGGTCATGAAGGACGCCGGTAGTCACTGGACGACATCCAGCATCGGCCCCACTATCCCGGCCAATACTCCAAATGTGGAGTTATCGGGCTTGTCTTCGTGGCACTCTATTGTTTTGTAGCTCTTCGGATACCCAATGCCTTTGTTGGTCTAGGGCCCCTGCACGACAATCTCGCGGTCGCGGGAAACCTTATCTATTTCAGCTTCGTCACCCTGACATCCGTCGGCTACGGCGACATTGTACCTTTGCACCCGTTCGCACGCGGTCTCGCCAATATCGAGGCCATCCTCGGCCAGCTCTATCCGGCAACTCTGTTGGCGCGGCTTGTAACGCTGGAGTTGGAGGGCCGGCACGGCCGATAGCGGCAAGCATTTGCTTCTTGCTGGGACGGATGCCAGTGACCACGCCGGACATGTTACCGCCATAACCAACGCGCGAGAGCGACCGCGGCTGCGGTGCCTGAGAGCTGCGCCACGATGAACGCCATCACGCCTGCGGGTGCGATGCCCGCATACGTGTCCGAAAGCGCACGCGCGATTGTCACGGCCGGATTGGCAAACGATGTGGAAGCGGTGAACCAGTAAGCCGCCGTAATGTAGAGGCCGACCGCATAGGGAACGGCCGCCGGCGTTCGCGCCGCACAGCCGAAGATCGTCAGGATCAGTCCAAAGGTGGCGACGAATTCCGCCAGCCATTGGCCGTATCCGGTTCGCACCGTCGCCGATACCTGCCACAGCGGGAGCTCAAACATGGCGTGTGCGACCAACACGCCAATGATGCCGCCGGCAATTTGCGCGGCGATGTACATGGCCGCAGCGCGCGGCGGTAATTGTCGGCGCAACGCCATGGCGATACTGACGGCCGGATTGAAATGGGCACCCGACACCGGGCCGAAGGTGAGAATGAGAACGGTGAGAATGGTCCCGGTCGCAAGCGTGTTGCAGAGAAGCGCGAGCGCGCCGTTGCCGCCGGCAAGCTTCGCGGCCATGATCCCGGAGCCGACGACGCCCGCAAGCAGGAACGCCGTGCCCAAGCACTCGGCTACGTATCGTCGCATCACGCGCGGCCGATGTCTTTGAGCTTGTTTTGCAATGTCAGTCGATCGAGCGAACGCAACGGCAGCGAGGTGAAAATCCCGATACGCCGATTGAGCATCCCGTATGCGTCTTTGAAGGCGAGCGCGATCTCGGCTTCGCTGCCCGTCGCCTCTGCCGGATCGGGGACGCCCCAATGCGCTGTCATCGGCTGGCCCGGCCGCAGCGGGCAGGTTTCGGCCGCCGCGTTATCGCAGACGGTGAACACGAAATCGAATTCCGGCGCGCCGGGCGCGGTGAATTCATGCCACGACTTTGAGCGAAAGCCCGAGGTCTCATAGTCGAGGCTTTGCAACAGCCGGAGGGTTTCCGGATGCACCTGGCCCTTGGGCTGGCTTCCGGCACTGTAGGCGCGGAAGCGTCCCGCGCCGACCTTGTTCAAGATGGCTTCCGCCATGATCGAGCGTGCCGAATTCCCGGTGCAGAGAAACAGCACGTTGAATGGCTGATCGGCCACGGCGCGTTTCAGGCGGCCGGACAGCCGCACGCGGGTTGCGGAGCCGGGGCGCAACACGATGTCTCATTGGCGACACGCTCGCCGCTGCCGTCACCATAGTCGGTGCTTTCGCCCGTCGTGTGAAACGTTTCCCATGAGATGCCGGCCGGGTCGTCAATCCACGACTTTTCCGACTTGGCGTAGCAGCACGCCGTTTGGCCTTGCTCGACGATGGTGCCGCCGGCCTTATGCAGCCGGGCGTAAATCTCATTCAACTCGTCGCCGCTTTCGGCTTGAATGCCGAGGTGGTCGAGGCCGGGTTGCCGCCCCCGTGTCGAGATGGCGAAATTGACGCGCGGATCGTCCAGCATCCACTTGGCGTAATCGGTCTTGATGACCGAAGGCTCCGCGGCGAACAGCGCCGAATAGAAGCCGATGGATTGCGTTAGATCTTCAACGGCGACGTGGACGTGAAATCGCTTCATGGCGGACTCCCTTGGGCTTGCAAACGACGGCCGGGCCGCATCCGGCAAGCGAGCCTTGGCAACAGTTCTCGGTGAGGAAGGCAACGAGGCCGTTCATCGTCGCAAAGCGTGCGGCGTAGATCATCGAGCGGCCGTCGCGGCGCACCGTGACAAGCCCGGCCGTGCGCAGCCGGTCGAAGTGGAATGTGAGGGTGTTGGGGGCGAGGCCGAGCTTTTCGGCGACGTGACCGGCCGCCATGCCGTCAGGTCCGGCTTGGACCAGCAAGCGGAAGACTTCCAGCCGGTTTTCCTGCGCCAATGCGGCCAGGGCCGTGACAGCGTCTATCGTTTCCATATTTCAACGATAATAGAAATATCGACGGTCGTCGAGGACATTTCGACGAACGCTGAAATAAATATTCGCCGGGTTCCGGCACTATATTTTCGCTATTTCCGGATATAGACGCGGGCAGTCCCTCTGGAGTCGCCGATGCGCCGAATTGTCACTTTTCTATTCGTGATTTTTGCCATCAGCGCTGCGCACGCCGACGAGCGGTTTATCACGCTGAGCTCGACCACATCGACGCAAGATTCCGGTCTGTTTGGCTACATCCTGCCAATCTTCAAGGCTGCGACGGGCATTGACGTACATGTCGTGGCGGTCGGTACCGGACAGGCACTTGCCATCGGCCAGCGCGGCGACGCGGACGCGCTTCTGGTCCACGATCGGCCGGGCGAGGATAAGTTCGTCGCCGAAGGCTACGGCATCGATCGGCGCGATGTGATGTACAACGATTTTGTCATTGTCGGCCCGCGCGCCGATCCGGCGGGCATTCGCGGCCTGAAGGATGCGAAAGCCGCGCTTATGAAAATCGCCGCCGCCAAGTTGCCTTTCGCCAGCCGGGGCGACGATAGCGGCACCAACCGGATGGAGCTACGGCTGTGGAAGGTTGCCGGTGTCCAGCCCGACCCGCACGACGGATGGTATCGGGATTTGGGCCAAGGGATGGGCCCGACGCTCAACATCGCCGCTGCGATGAATGCCTACACGCTCACCGACCGTGCCACCTGGGCGAATTTTAAGAACCGGCAGACCCTTGAGATCCTGACCGACGGCGATCCGGCGCTGTTCAATCCCTACGGCAGCATCCTTGTGAACCCTGCGAAGTGGCCGAGCGTGAAAATCGCCCTGGCGCGGACGTGGCACGAGTGGCTGACCACCAAACCCGGCCTCGATGCGATCACCTCCTGCAAGATCAACGGCGAGGCACTGTTCTTCCCGCCGCGCCCCGAGGCGACGCACTAACTTTCTTTCAGCGCCCGGCTGAAATAAAGGCTGATGGCGCTGACCGCCATTGAAAGCACAATCAGGATCATGCCGAGCGCAAGCGCAAGGCTGAGATCGCCCTTGCTGGTTTCGAGCGCGATGGCGGTCGTCATGGTGCGGGTGTAACCCCGGATATTGCCGCCAACGATGATGATTGCGCCGACCTCTGCGATCGCACGGCCGAAGGCTGCGAGCCACGCGGTCAGGATCCCGTCACGGCCGATCGCCATGAGCGGGCCCAGAGTACGAGCGCGGGATGCGCCATCGACCAGCATCGCATCGCCATAAGCGCGCCAATGCCCGACCGTGCTGCGGTGAACGAGCGCGATCACAATCGGCGTACCGAGCGCGCATTGCGCGATGACCATGGCGGTCGGCGTGAACAGAATGCCGAACGCGCCAAGCGGCCCCGAGCGCGATAGTAGAAGATAAACCGCTAATCCGACCACGACGGGCGGCAAGCCTAGCAGCGCATTGGCAACCACGATCAGCGCGCCACGACCGCGAAAGCGGTAGACGGCAAGCGCCGTTCCGAGCGGCGCGCCGATGACCAGCGCGCAGAGGCTCGCTGTCAGGCTGACCTCAAGCGAGAGGATGACGATCTCGCGCAAGCCGGCATCATTGCCGGCGATCAGCGTCAGCGCCGTGCCTATCGCAGTGGAAAAATCGCTCATGCCGAATCCCAGCCGATCGAGTATAACCGCGCCATGCGCGGGACGGATATGGCGGGCTTGGCTCTGTTTGCCGCGGTTCTCGCGGCGGGACCGGCTCTTCCGCAAATACAGCCAATGGGCGGTGCGGCGATGCACGCACTGCATCAGCCCTATAGGGTCGAGACGTTCGGCGCGTTCCGCATCATGATGATGAGCGGCGATTTCAGCGCCAAGGTGGCGCTTGCCGATGTGATGGCGAGGCATCCGACGTTGGGCGTCGGCGCGCTGGCCGGTGCGCTTGGCGAAATCGCCATTTTTGATGGCAAGCTGATCGTGAGCTACGGCTACGCTCCCCCCGCCGATACATCCTCGGCATCGGCGGCGTTACTCGTCACTGCATCGGTTGACGGATGGCAGAGCGTGCCGGTCGCGAGTGACGTGGCGCCTGAGGACATCGAATCCTTCATCTCCGTTGCGGCGAAAAACCACGGCATCGACCCCACTGTGTCGTTTCCGTTCGAGGTGAGGGGAAACATTGGTCCCTATGTCATGCACGTCAATGCAGCACCTACCAACGGTGAGCACGGCATGGGCCAGCCGATGGCAGTCACGGTTGCGGATAAAGGCGACCGTCTCGATGGCCTCGTGGCGGGCCTCTACGCGTCGCTCGATCTTATGGGAATTGCGACCCACGGCGCTGAACGCACCCACGCGCATTGGGTTTCGCTCGACATGGCTAAGACCGCTCACCTCGACCACTGGGGATTGAAGACCGGCGCATTTCTTCTTTTACCAAAGCCGCCATGATCGAATGTCCCGCTATCGGCGGCTCAAGATCGAGGGCGGAGCGTTTTTCTACACGCTCGCGCTCGCCGACCGCCGTGGTAACGCGAATCAACTATCCGAACGTTTCCGCGCGTGAAGGCGTGGGCACGGCGCCTTTTCGCGTCCCACCCTGTGCTTGCTAATCAACAATCTGAACAATTGTCCGCGTACGCGGGTCCACCAGCACCGTGTGTCCGTTGATTATCGTGTACCGGTACTCTTGAGCCCTCGAATATTCAGGTGGAACTTCATAGTAGGTCACGCCTCCATCTGGAAGCACGGCACCAATGCGAACTTCACCGGGATATTCGTAGGAAGGGTAATGGCGATCGGCAACATAGCGATGGAATCGAGGACGATCGTCGATGCCCAATACACCGTCCACGCCGCCGATGATGCCGCCAACGACGCCGCCGACAATCGCTCCTACGGGACCAGCATCGTGCTCACCGACGCGAGCGCCGTGAGCAGCGCCATCTGGTACGCCCTGAGCGTGCGCGCCAGCCGGCATTGCGAGCGCCAGGGCGCCGACGAATATGATCTGTCGAATCATGTGTATCTCTAAATTGAGGGGTGAAGGTCTGCACCAACGCGCCAGAACGGCATGCGTTCCGCTTTCATGACGACGAAATGGAGCGCTGGCTGAGGGGGCTGCTTGATCCAGCGTAAAGCGTGATGGCCCGGCTATATATCGAAACTCTGATTAAGCGTCGGCATTTCGACCTGCGTTTTGCCAAGTCGCGACGCGAATGCCTGCATGGCGTCTTCCTCCCCGTGGGTCAGGAACGTGCGCGCCGCGCCCGTATGCCCGTGCCATTTCAGGAGCTCGGCCTGATCGGCGTGGGCCGAGAAGCCGTTGATCGTGTAGATCCTGGCTCTTACCGGGATATAGTCGCCAAGAATTTGCACCGGATTTTGGCCATCGATGATCTGCCGCGCCAGCGTTCCCTTGGCGGCGAAGCCGACGAAAATCACGCTGCACTCTTGCCGCGAAATATTATGTTTGAGGTGGTGTTGCACCCGTCCTCCGGTGGCCATCCCGGACCCGGCCATGATGATCGCCCCGCCGCGAATGGTGTTCAGCGCCACCGATTCCACCCTGTCCCGGCTGAAGTGCAGACCGGGCAGCGCCAGCGGGTCGCGGTCCTTCCGGAACAGCCGAGCGGCCTCGGGCCGCAAGGATTCGAGGTGACGCGCAAAGATCTCGGTCGCCGTAATCGCCATGGGCGAATCGAGGAAGACCTGCATTGACGGCGTCAATTGGTCTTTTTCGATCCCCCGGCTGAGCATGAAGAGAAGATCCTGCGCCCGCTCCAAGGCAAAGGTCGGGATGATGACATTGCCGCCGCGCCCCAGCGTGTCGGAGATCGCCCCGTACAGCTCGTGGATCGAGGCGTCCATCGGCTTGTGGAGTCGATCGCCGTATGTTGTCTCGATCACGACCACATCCGCATGCGGCGGCGGTGCCGGCGTCACCAGCAAGGGGGCCCCGGCGTTGCCGAGGTCACCTGAAAACATCAGCCGTACCGTGCGGCCGGCTTCGGTCAGTTCGAGAAGGATGCTGGCCGAGCCAAGAATATGGCCGGCGTCGACAAAAGTCGCACGCGCGCCTGGGGCGAGATCGATCGGTTCGCCATATTGGGCACTGCGCTTGAACGACTCCAGACTCTTGAGCGCATCGGCCACCGTATACAAAGGATCCCAAGGCTTGTTACCCGCGCCAGGCTTGTTAGCCGCGCCAGCCTTGTTGCCCGCGCCGTGTTGCGGCCGATGCGAGTTTGAACGCGCCTCGTCCTGCAGGTGAGCGGCATCGAGCATGACCAGCCGGGCGAGCTCGCGGGTGGCCATGGTGGCGATGATTTCGCCGCGAAATCCGCGCTTGGTCAGTAGTGGCAGCCGCCCGCAATGATCGAGGTGAGCGTGCGTCAGCAGCACAAAGTCGACGCCGGCGGGATCGAAACCGAAGTCGCCGGCGTTTTCCTCTGCGATCTCGCGGCTGCCCTGATAGAGCCCGCAATCGATCAAAAAGCGCCGGCCGGCGCATTCGACGAGATGGCATGACCCGGTAACGTCGCGATCAGCTCCATGAAATGACAGCCTCAAAACATTTCTCCTGCGAAAGCCGGGACAGTGTAACGACGGCGGCGATCAACCGCGCAGCCCCGGCGGGGGATCGCATGCGTCGTACCAATCCAGAATGCTGCTCCAAATCTCATTCGCCGTTTCGGCGAACCAGAATAGCTCGCGATCCTCGGCGTCGATGACACCTTCGTCGGCCAGAAACCCGAAGTCGACGGCGCGACGCCAATACTCTTCGCCCACCAGCACGATCGGAACCGGCCTGATCTTGCGCGTCTGCACCAGGGTCAAGACTTCGAACAGCTCGTCCAGCGTGCCAAAACCACCCGGGAAGGCGACCAGCGCCTTGGCGCGCAGCAGAAAATGCATCTTGCGCAGAGCAAAGTAGCGAAAGCGAAAACACAAGTCTGGTGTAATGTAGGGATTGGGATATTGCTCGTGCGGCAGATCGATATTGAGACCGACGGATTTTGCGCCGACCTCGAAGCTGCCACGGTTGGCGGCTTCCATGATCCCCGGGCCGCCGCCGGTCACGATCACCAGCTTGGATCGTGACCCATCGATATCGCAGCTGTTGCTGCCGACCAACCGTCCGAACTCGCGCGCGATCTCGTAGTAGCGGCTCTTTGCCAGAATCCGCTCGGCCACGGCGAGCTTGCGGGTCAGGATGGTGTTGCGGGGACCGGTTTCGAGGGCTTGGCGCAGCGCCTCCACGCTTCGTCGCGCCGCGGCGGGTTCCGCGATTCGCGTGCTGCCATACACCACGACAGTATCGCGAATGGCATGCCCCGTGAGCAGAGTCTCCGGTTTGAGGTACTCGAGCTGGAGGCGCACGCCGCGCGCCTCGTCGCGCGTCAGGAAAGCCAGATCCTGCTCGGCCAGGACATAGCTCGCACTCGCGAGAATGGCTTTTGTTCTCGAAGGCGCATCGGGGTCCTCGTCGGGTGACTTCGGCCGGTGCCAGGGCAGCGGCTGTTGGCGTCTGGCAGGGTGCGCCGGCGGTGGAATCGCAATCTTCCCGGATGAGGGCGTGAAGTCTTTTGCCATTGCGGGTCAAATCTCGCTCGTGTCGCCGTTGTCAGGCCGAAATGACTACCTGCCAAGTTGATCTCAATCAATGACGGCGGTCACGATGGACCAACGTCGGTCGATGTCCGTTTCGCCCCGAAAGCCGCTGCGACAGCCATCGCCTGGGGCGTCCGGCAAGGGCCGGGAGCCGACAATCAAGGCTGACGAAGAAATACCTTCATTGCGGTTTAAGGCAGGCGTGACGGGGCCGCCCGGAGCGAAGCAGGCAGGGGAAAGGTCGGCAACATCGATGCGTGTCAAGAGAGAGATTCTGGTCTTTTTAAAAGTTCTTCGCGTTGCGATTTCCAGTCCGGTGAACTTGATTACATGCGCAATCGTCGCCGCGATATTCGTCATGATCGCGACGGCTCCAAAACCGTCCATGGTCATTATTGGCGATAAACCGCGCGAAGCGCTCGTGGTGGCCGCAATCCTCTTCATGCCGTTGTTTGGGCTGTATCTGTTGATACGGTTGGCAGTCGCGATTTTCGGGAACCGGCGGGATGCGCTATTTTTTGCCTGCGCGCTTTGGGCTTTGCTCATGCCCATCGTCATCGGTGTTATTGCCGGGACGCGTTACGGTTATGGGGATGACGATGCGAAGCACTCGCTTGTGGCCAAGCTGTACGATTTGGACATGAAACGCATGCCAGACACCCTCGAGCACCTGCCTCGACTGATTGATTTAGGTGAGTCGTGCTATCCCGATTATCGAGGGCAACATTGCTGGATAGTTGTCGTAAAGCCGCAGCCCGAAGATGATTTGGACATTGCTCAAGATGTCGGAAATTGGCATTCGATAAAATCAAATACCTTGCTCGGCCTTATGCCTGCGTATGTAAAGTATGGCAAAGTCGACGTCAGACGCATGAGCGAAAGCGCATATTCCGTCCTAAGTCAGGACTATGCAGGGCAGTGAATACACTGCTGGCCGTGGCCGATGAGGCCGGCCTTCCCGGCTTATTGACAGCCGCGTCCGCTGCGCGCTGGATTGGCTTAATCTTACACGGAGACGACGGCCATGCTGCGCAGCGGCAAAGAACATCTCGAATCGCTGCGCGACGGCCGCGTGGTCTATATCGGCAACGAAAAGGTCGACGACGTCACCACGCACCCGGCGTTCCGCAACGCCGCGCAAACCGTCGCGGCGCTCTACGACATGAAGGCCGATCCGGCGCTTCGCGGCGAAATGACCTACGAGGAGGATGGCGGCCGCCATTCCATCTATTTCTTGCGGGCGCGCTCGCGCGAGGATTTGCAGCGGCGCATGATCGGACACCGCCACATTGCCGATTTTACCTACGGCCTGTTCGGCCGCTCGCCGGACCACGTCGCCTCCTTCATCACCGGCATGGCGATGAATCTCGGCGCGTTGCCCGCGCCTAACGCCCATCCCGACAACGTGCTGCGCTACTACAAGCACGCCCGCGACAACGATCTTTACGTTGCCTATGCGGTGCTGCCGCCGCAAGCCGCGCGCGATCCGAATTTCTACCTCAAGCAGAATCTACCGGTGCCGACGTTGCGCGTGGTGCGCGAGGCGGATGACGGCGTCGTCATCTCCGGCATGAAGATGCTCGCCACCGGCGCGGTGTTCTCAAACGACATCTGGATCGGCAACGTCATCCCGCTGGCACCGGAACAGAAGAAAGAATCGATCACCTGCGCCATCCCGTGCAACGCACCGGGCTTGCGGTTGTGGTCGCGCAAGCCGATGGAGACCGGCTGCACCTCGGAGTTCGATTCGCCGTTGTCCTATCGCTACGACGAAAGCGACAGCATGTTGCTGTGCGACGAGGTCAAGGTCCCGTGGGAGAAGGTCTTCGTCCACGACGATGCCATCCTGGCGCGCGAGATCTACATCAAGACGCCGAGCCATTGCTTCGGCAATCATCAGTCGAACGTGCGCTACTGGTCGAAGATGCGCCTGATCGTCGGTTTGTGCGCCAGGATCGCCAATGCGACCGGCGCCGACCAGGTGCCCGCGGCCAAGGAAACGCTGGGCCGCATCGCCGCCCAGGAGGCGATGATCGCCGGCATGGTCAACGGCCAGATCAACGCCTTCGAAACCTGGCCGGGCGGGCCGGAAGGCTACGTCTGCTTCAACCGCCGCATGATGTACGGCGCGCTCGATTGGTGTACCCAGAACTACTCACGCTTCATCGACGACCTGCGCGAATTGTGTGGCGGCGGCGTGTTCCAGATGCCAGCCGATATTTCGGTGATGCAGGATGCCGAGCTGGCGAAGCAATTCCAGACCTTCTGGCAGACGCCGCAATGCGACGCGGTCACGCGCATGAAGCTGTTCAAGCTCGCCTGGGAGATGGTCGGCTCGGAATTCGCCGGCCGTCACCAACAATACGAAAAATTCTACGCCGGCGCGCCGTTCATCATCCGCAATCATTCCTACCGCGAGACCGACTGGGCGTCGTTCACCGCGATCGTCGACAAGCTGATGGCGGGTTACGACTATCCGGCGGCGGGCGAAAACATGACTGTTTGATCAATAACCGTGTCCGCTCTGCTCATTGGTCCCGTTGGGCCGAGCCGGTGTGGGGCAAGATGAACCGTTCGATCGCCTTGGCGAAACCTTCATCGTCATAGGAATCGGTCACGCGATGAGCCTGAGCCTGCACCTCCGGGCTGGCATTGCCCATCGCGATGCTCAGCCCGCTGTTGCGAAACATCAGCACGTCGTTCGGCATATCGCCGATCGTGGCGATCTCGCCGGCCGGGATCGAGAGCAGTTTTGACAGCGTCGTGACCACGGTTCCTTTGTTGGCGTCTGGGTGGGTGACGTCGAGATAATAGGGCTGCGAACGGGCCGCCGACGCTTTGGCGCCGAGCGCGTCCTGGGCATTCTTTTCGCAGCGCGCGACCAGATCGTAATCGTCGCTTATGCCCACGATCTTGACGGCGCTGCCGAGCACAGCTTCGAAATTCTCCACGACGGTCGGGGCGAACTTGACGGTCCATTGCTCGCGCGCGACATGGGGCGCATGGGGGTCACGAACAAGCCAGTCCTTGCCGCTATAGACCCACACATCCATGCCGTTCTGGAGGATGACCTCCAGCGCGCGCCTTGCGGCATCGGCGGCCAGCACGTGTTCTTCCATGATGGTCATGTCGGGCTTGACGAAAATCCCGCCGTTGAATCCGGCAACCGGCGTCTGCAGCGCCAGCGGATCGATCAACATCGCCATGCCGCGCGGCGGACGGCCGCTGGTAATCGCAAAGGCGATGCCTGCCGTGTGGAGCGCCTTTACGGCTGCGCTCGCGCGTGATGTCAGCACTTTCTCCGCAGTGACGAGAGTGCCGTCGACGTCAGCCAGGACAAGCGAGATTTTCGCTGTGGGGCGAGCGGCCTCTACCATGCACGATCTCCTGCCTTCGTCACTTCACCACGCTCCCGGGAACGACCAAGGATGAACCGCTCGATCGCGCGCGCGAAACCATCTTCGCTATTGCTGTCAGTTACGAAATCCGCTTTTCGCTGCACCTCCGGACGAGCATTACCCATGGCGATACTGAGACCGCCTCGCTCGAACATCGCGACATCATTGCCGCCGTCGCCAATGACGGCGATTTCCGCCAACGGAACCCCCAACAGTTTCGCAATCTCCGATAGCGCCTGGCCTTTGTTGGCCAGAGGATGGGTGATGTCGAGGTAGTAGGGCTGCGAACGGGCGACGCAAGCGCTGTCGTCGAGCGCGGTCCGCACATTCTGCTCGCACTGTTCGAGAACATCGAAATTCTTGCTGACACCGACGATCTTGGCGGCAGCCTCGAGGGCAGAGCCAAAATCCTCGACGATCGTCGGCCGGAACCCGACCGTGCGTTCCTCCAACGCGACATAAGGCCCGTCGGGGTCGCGTACCAGCCAATCCTGCCCGCTGAAAACCCAGACCTGTATTCCGCGTGCGCTCAGTCTGTCGACCGCGCGCCGAGCGACCTGAGGCGACAGCAGATGTTCACTGACCACCGCGAGATCAGGCGTCGCTATGACGCCGCCATTGAATCCGCCCACCGGTGTGGTGATTCCGAGCGGCTCAAGCAGCATGCGCAAGCCGCGGGGTGGTCGGCTGCTGATCATCGAAAAAATTATACCGTTTGCGCGCAGTTCCGCCACGGCGGCCCGGGCGAGCGCAGTCAGATTTTTCTCATCGGTCACCAGAGTGCCGTCGACATCCGAGACAACGGCTGAACATTTGAATGGCAACGGCGCGCTCGATTTATTGTGATTGTCCAACCTGTTGGCGCCTTCCTGATTATCGAACCTGCGCTCGCCGGAACGAGCCTGTGTAAAAGTGCTCACTCGGCGTGGCTGCGCAAGATAGGCATTTTGCCACAGATTCAGAATCAAATCCGAATTTCGGTATCGGTGCCCGGGGGCGCCAGCGTGGGAGAAACGCGTGGCGGAGGAGGCGCCTTCACACCGCGATTGGGCGTCACCCCGTCAGCTTGAAAAAGCCGACATCGATCGAGCCGGAGCGAAAGCCGGCTTCGCAGTAGGCGAGGTAATATTCCCACATGCGGCGGAAGCGGTCGTTGAAGCCGAGCGGCTCGAGCTTCGGCCACGCGTGCAGGAAGCGGCCGCGCCATTCGCGCAAGGTCCGCACATAGCTGTCGCCGAACGACTCGTGATGCACAAGCTTGAGGCCGGCGCGCGCCGCCTCTTGCTCGATGATGGAGAAGGTCGGCAGCACACCGCCCGGGAAAATATAGCGCTGGATGAAATCCGGACATTTGCGGTAAGCGGCAAAGCGGCGCTCGTCGATGGTGATGGCCTGCAGCAGCGCCACGCCGCCGCTGGCAAGACAATCGCGGATCTTGCCGAAATAATTCGGCCAATAGCGCTCGCCGACCGCCTCGATCATCTCGATCGAGGCAATGCGGTCGAACTGCCCGGCGACGTCGCGGTAATCCTGCAGGCGCAGTTCGGCGCGGCCGCGTTCGACGTCGCCGGCGAGCCGGGTCTGCGCGTAAGCCAGCTGCTCGGTCGACAGCGTGATGCCGAAGACGCTCGAGCCATAGTGCCGGATGAGCCGCTCGGCGAGCGCGCCCCAGCCGCAGCCGATCTCCAGCACCCGTTCGCCGCCGTTGAGCTCGAGCAGCGCCGCGGCGCGGTCGAGCTTGGCCGATTGCGCCCGTTCCAGCGTGTCGCAGTTGACGTAAAGCGCCGACGAATAATTCATCGCTTCGTCGAGCCAGGCGCGGAAGAAATCGTTGCCGAGATCGTAGTGCGCCGCGATGTTACGCCGGCTGCCGCGCGGCGTGTTATGGCGCAGCCAGTGCACCAGCCGATTGCGCAGAAGGCCGAGCCGGCCGACCGCCGCCGTCGCGGTCAGAGCGGATTCGTTCTGCATGCAGAATTCGAGCAACTGTCCGAGCTCGGGCGTCGACCAGTCGCCGTCGAGATAACCGTCGGCAAAACCGTGATCGCCGTCGAGCAGCATGCGGCGCAAGCCGCGCCAGCGATGCGCAATCATGATCGCCTCCGGCCCCGGAAGAGTGCCGTGGCGTTCGATGATGTCGCCGTTCGGCAGCGTGAGGTGCAATCGCCCGGCCGGCATTGCCGGGATGGCGCGATCGATGAGGCGGCAGAGAATTCCCCGGCGGCCCGACACCTTGGCGTCGCTGCGGTCTTTTGAAAACGAGGGGCCGGCGGACGTCACGGCGGCTAGCCTTCGGTATTCACGACGGTCACCGGCTCGGCGGGCGGATGGGGCCGCGGCCGCAGTTTCAGCCCTTTGAGCAATAGCCGCAGGGCATGCCAGTGAATCGCGCCGATCACCTTCAAGGTGAGCAGCGGATGGGTCGCGAGCGCGCGCAGCAGTGCGGCATCGGTCAGCGCAACCCGCTCGCCCGTGAGCGCCGCGGCGAGCAGCAGGCCCTCATGATCGGCGGCGCGGATCGCGACCATGACCCTCTGGTCCGGTACCGCAACACGGAACGTATAGCTCATGTCCATGTCCATGAACGGCGAGACATAGAAGCCTTTGCGGCAATGCTGATCGATGACTGCCCCGGCGGCGCGATCGACGGGAATCAAGTAGGCGTGTCGCTCGCGGAAAGTATTGTGAACTTCGTAGAGAATGGCCGCAAGCGAGCCGTCGCGTTGATAACAGAAATAGACGCTCAAGGGATTGAAGCCATAGCCGAAAACACGGGGCATGCAGAACAGCCGGATGGCGCCGCCGTCCGGCTTTAAGCCGGCGGATTTCAAGTGCTCTTCAACTTGCGCTCGCAACGGCCGGTTGCTGCCATCGCCGTGATCGGTTTCGAAAAAGCTCACGGCATTGAAGTGGTTGTGCGAGAACAGGCGCAAGCTTCGCGGCAGTTGCTCGATCTCGTCGAGGTCGAGCAGCATCCAGAACACGCGATAGCGCAGCCGGTGCGGCCGCGGCCGCAGGCGGCGGTGGGTCACGACGCCTCCGTACAATGTGGAGCGAAGCCTCATGCGGCGAGCTCCCGCGCGCCGGTCCGTGCGGCGCGGTCGAGTGCGATGCGGCCGGATTCGTTGGCGACGCGCCACGGCCGCCGCACGCCGCCCAGCTCCTCGGCGACGGCGAGGCCTGACTGCAGGCCGTCTTCATGGAAGCCTGAGCCGAAATAGGCGCCGCAGAACCAGGTGTTGCGGCGGCCCTGCAGCGACCACAACTGCCGCTGCGCCGTGATCGCCGCCGAATCGAACAGCGGATGATCGTAGATCTCGCGGTGCCAAGGGTTGCGCGGCTCGCGTTGCGGGTTGAGCGTGACAAACAACAACGTGTCGTGCGGAATGCATTGCAGCGAATTCATCCAATAGGTCACCGTCGGGCAATTGTCTTCGCCGCCGCCGCCGCCGCCGCCGCCGATGTGATTCCAGCTCGACCACACCGCGCGCCGCCGCGGCATCAGCCGGTGGTCGGAGTGCAGCACCGCCTCATTGCGGCAATAGCGGAAGGCGCCGAGAAGCCGGCGCTCCTGCGGCGTCGGCTCGTCGAGCATCGCCAAGGCCTGGTCGGCATGCGCAGCGATGACGACGTCGTCGAAGGTTTCAACATGGCCGTGGCAATCGCGGATTTTGACGAAGTCCTCGCTGCGGTGCACGGCGGTGACACCGGCCCCAAGACGAATGCGATCGGCGTAAGCTTGCGTCAGGCGCTCGACATAGGCGCGGCTGCCGCCGAGCACGGTGCGCCACGGCGGCCGGTTGCGCAGGCGCAAGAGCCCGTGGCTGTCCTGGAAACGGATGAAGGCCGCGGCCGGGTAATTGAGGATCGTCGCCGCCGGCGCCGACCAGATCGACGCCGCCATCGGCAGCAAATGATCGCGCCGGAACGCAGCCCCATAAGCGCCGGCATCCAGATAATCGCCGAGCGTGGTGTGGAACTCCTCGAGCAGCGCCAGGTCGCGCGGCGCCTCGCGATAGAAGCGCTGCAGGTCGCGCAGCATCGACCAGAAGCGCGGCCGGAACAGGTTGCGCTTTTCGGCAAACAGCCCGGCCAGATTGGTGCCGGAATATTCCAGGTCGCCGTCGGCGAGCGACACCGCAAACGACATGTCGGACAGCTGCGTCGGCACGTTGAGGTGCTCGAACAGCGCGGTGAGGTTGGGATAGGTCGCTTCGTTGTAGACGATGAAGCCGGTATCGACCGGGATGGCGCCTTTCACGCCTTCAACCATAACGGTGTTAGAATGGCCGCCGACACGACGGTCACATTCATAGACCGTCACCTTGTGCTTTTGACTGAGCAGCCAGGCCGCTGACATGCCGGCGATGCCGGTGCCGATGACCGCTATGTTCTTTTGGATGACAAGAGTGCCGTGCATCGTTCGCCCCTCGGCCGGGTCCGCCGGCCACGTCCGTTGTTCCTCACCTCACCGCACGCCGCGGTTACGCTTGGCCGGGGGCGTTAGATCACCGGGCATGGCCGCAATTGGACTGCCGGCGACTGATCCAAAGCTGCACGCCGGTCGTACCCGCAGGCATGCATGTGGAAAGCGCAGCACTTTGGCCCAGATTTCCTTTGGCCTATCCCGGATCGGTCCAGCGCGGAGCCGCCATGCTGCGTGACGGGCAGGCCACGGCCGCAACCAAAGCGGCGGATTGGATCAGGGCGATTGCGGAGAAAGAGGACCGCGCCGCGTTCGCGTCGCTGTTCGAATTCTACGCACCGCGGGTCAAGGCGACGCTGACGCGGCTCGGCGCGGCGGCCGATGCGGCCGAAGATTTGGCGCAGGAGACCCTGCTGACGGTGTGGCGCAAGGCGGCTTATTTCGATCCCGAACGCGCCAGCGCCTCGGCCTGGATTTTTACCATCGCGCGCAATCTGCGCATCGACCGGCTGCGCGGCGACAACCGGGCGAAACTTTACGCGCCGTACGAAATGGTCGAGCCCGAGGGGCCGGAAAATCCCGACAGCGCGCTCAACGCCGCGGAACGCGACGCGCGCGTGCGCGTGGCGCTCAAGGAGCTGTCGCAGGAACAAGTTCGCGTCTTGCAACTTTCGTTCTTCGAGGGCCGCGCCCATGGCGATATCGCCGCGCTCCTCAATCTGCCGCTGGGGACGGTCAAATCGCGCGTCCGGCTTGCCATGGCGCGCTTGCGCAATCTGTTAGGTGACCTGCAATGACCATCATCCATCATCCAAGCGACGCCACTTTGGCGGCTTTCGCGTCCGGCACCCTCGACGAGGCCCGCGGCATCGTGGTCGCAGCCCATCTGTCGCTCTGCGCGCAATGCCGCGGCGCCGTGCAGGCCTTCGAAGAGGTCGGCGGCGTCCTGCTGGGCGACGTCGAGCCGGCGGCCATGTCGGCCGGCGCCTTGCAGCGCGCCATGGCCGCGCTTGGGCCGCTCGATATCGTTGCGCCGGCGATCCGCGGCGCCGGCGCCGCGAGCGATCTGCCGGCGCCGCTGTCGCACTATGCGGTGGGGCGGTGGCGATGGATCGGGCGCGGCGTGCAATGGCGGCCGGTCGAGGTGGCATCGCATGAGGGCGTGCGCGTCTTTATGTTGAAGGCCGCGCCGGGAACGAAATTGCCGCGCCACCGGCACACCGGCACGGAATGGACCTGCGTGTTCGACGGCGCCTTCAGCCACGCTCTCGGCCGCTATGGGGCCGGCGACTTCGATGAAGCCGACGAAAGTGTCGAGCACGATCCGGTGGTGGACGCCGCGCACGGCTGCGTTTGTCTGGTGGCGCTGCAAGGCCATATCGAGCTGCAAGGCTGGCTGGGGCGCCTGATCCAACCGTTCGTGCGCATCTGACGGGACGCGCCATGACGATCGCGGCCGACGTTCATGCTTTCAAAGAAAGTCGGCACCTGCTGCCGCATCGCATCGCGTTGACGACGTCGATCGCTTACGCCAAAGGCGTCCGGCATACGCTCGACGTGTGCCGGCCCAAATCCGCGACAGCGGCGCCGGTCATCGTCTTCTTCTATGGCGGCGGCTGGCGCAGCGGCAGCAAGCGGACCTACCGCTATGTGGCCAAGGCGCTGGCGCGGCGCGGCTATGTCGCCGTGCTGCCGGATTATCGCATCTATCCGCAGGCGCGCTATCCGGATTTCCTCGACGACGGCGCGCTGGCGGTGCGCTGGGCGATGGACAATGCCAAACGTTTTGGCGGCGATCCGCAAAAAATCTTCCTGATGGGTCACTCGGCCGGCGCCCATATCGCCGCCATGCTGGCGATCGACGCCACGTGGCTGCAAAAGGTCGGGCTCGTGCCCGGCCGCGATATCGCGGGCCTGATCGGCGTCTCCGGCCCGTATGATTTTCTGCCGCTTAAGGACGAAACCCTGAAGGTCATTTTCGGCGGCGCCGACCGGCCGGAGACGCAGCCGATCTCCCACGTCACGGCCGGCGCGCCGCCGGCGCTGCTGTTGACCGGCGACAAAGACCACGTGGTCGGCGCCGGCAATTCGACGCGACTTGCGGAAAAGTTGCGCGCCGCGGGCAACGAGGCGACGACCGTGATCTATCCGCGCATCGGGCACTACATCATCATCGCCGCGATCGCGCCCATCATCCGGTCCCTGGTTCCGGTGCTGCGCGATATGGATGCCTTCATCGCCAAGACCTTGAAGTCGTCGCGTCGCGCGCAGGCCGCGCCATGACCGTATTCGTATTCCTGATAATCATCATGGCCGTCAGCGTCAGCCTCGCAGCGATCATGACCGGCGCCTGGCTCGCCTGGCGCAGCACGCGCAATTCCGGCTGGATCGATACGACCTGGACTTTTGGGCTGGGTGTCGTCGGCTGCGCCGGCGCGTTCACGCCGTCGCTCGTGACCGGCAGTGTGACCACCCGCCAGGTGCTGGTGGCGGCTCTGGTCGCGGTGTGGTCGCTGCGCCTCGGCCTGCACATCGCCCGGCGCACCATCGCCATCTTGGACGACCCGCGCTACGGCAAGATGATCGCGGAGTGGGGCGCCGATGCGTCGCGGCAGATGTTCTTCCTGGCGCAGAAGCAGGCGCTGGTCAGCATTCCGCTCGGGCTGTCGATGGTGCTTGCGGCGTGGGATCCGTGGCCTGGCCTGCGCTTGCAAGATGCCCTTGGCGCGCTGGTCTTGATCGCGGCCATTGTTGGCGAAGGTTTATCCGACGCGGAGCTGCGGCGCTTCCGCGCCGATCCGGCCAACCGCAATCGGATCTGCGATGCCGGCCTGTGGGGCTGGTCGCGGCATCCGAATTATTTCTTCGAATGGCTCGGCTGGCTCGCCTATCCATTGCTCGCCATCGATCTTGGCGGCGCCTACACGTGGGGTTGGGCCGCGCTGCTCGGCCCGGCCTGCATGTACTGGCTCTTGGTGCACGTCTCCGGCATTCCGCCGCTGGAGGCGCACATGCTGGAGCGGCGGCGCGACGCATTCCGCGCCTACCAGGCGCGCACCAACGCGTTCTTCCCGGCGCCGCCGCGGACCATTTGAGGGAGCGAACCATGAGCTTCGTGCAGACGATGACCGGATTTGGCGAAACCGTGCCGCTGCCCGACATGGTGACGCGGGCGGCGATCAAGCTCTTGGTCGGGCGCACGCAGCGGCAGCTGTCCCGCGCGGCAAGCGACGCCGACCGGCGCTTTGCCCGCGACATGGCGCCGTTTCCGATCGCGCTCAACACCGCCGAGGCCAACGCCCAGCACTACGAGATCCCCGCCGACTTCTTCAATCTCGTGCTCGGGCCGCAGCGCAAATATTCGTCGTGCCTGTATGAGCAGGGCATCGATACGCTCGCCGCCGCGGAAGAGCGCGCGCTGCAAGTCAGCGCCGACCACGCCGCGCTTGCCGACGGCCAGCGCATTCTCGAGCTCGGCTGCGGCTGGGGCTCGCTGTCACTGTGGATGGCGCGGCACTTTCCGGCGGCGCGGATCACCGCGGTGTCCAATTCGCATTCGCAGCGCGAGTTCATCGCCGGCCAAGCCAGGGCCGAAGGCCGCGGCAATCTCACCGTCATCACCGCCGACATGAACGCGTTCCAGCCCCAAATCCGCTTCGACCGTGTGGTGTCGGTGGAAATGTTCGAGCACATGGCCAATTGGCGGCCCCTGTTGCAGCGCCTGCGAGACTGCCTGGAGCCCGACGGTTCCATGTTCATGCACGTGTTCGCCAACCGGCGCGCCTCGTACCGCTTCGCCGCCGACGACAAGGAAGACTGGATCGCGCAGCATTATTTCACCGGCGGCATCATGCCGAGCCGCCACCTCATCCGGCAGTTTCCCGATTGCTTTGCGGTGGACGCCGAATGGTGGTGGAACGGCCGCCACTATCAGCGCACGGCGCAACATTGGCTGGACAATTTCGACCGCCACGCAGACGCGGTGTTCGCAGTGCTCGAGCGCGTGTACGGCCGCGACGCAAAACTGTGGCAGCGGCGCTGGCGGCTGTTCTTCCTGGCCACTATGGGCCTGTTCGGCCACGCCGGCGGCGAGGAATGGGGCGTCAGCCACTCCCGGCTAACGCCGGCACGCTAACGTAGGTAGTGTCTCGGTTTGTTTGTGGCGAAGAGTTGCTAATTGCCCGCGCACTCGTCCATTTCATCAACGAAAAAGCGGCGCAAATTCTGTCGGGAAGTGCCGTAGTGAGGTTCGATCCATTTAAGAGATTTACCTAAAGCACTCATATGCTCCACCATTGGTGGAATATTGGCGTAAGCTCTTAATCCCGTTTCTTTCTCGGATTGCTGGATATCAGCGCCGAAGGCACTCCAGTAATGGGAAATCCAATAATAAAAACGAGCAAACGCCATTTCGTGATCAAGTGCGTCACGGTTATAATAAACCGCGATCACGTCAAGAAAATCCATCAAATGGAAGACCACTGCGGGAAGTGGAGCTTTACTGTCGCGGTCCAATTTTTCAAGTCCAAATTCGGATGCCAGAAAGCGGGTAGTGCGCATGTGCGGCTGACTAAAAAATTCCGCAGAAAATTCTCGCTGAATTGTCGCTTGTAGATTGATATCGCTTTGCCGCTTTTGCGACCGAAATGCCAGGGCTGCTATAACCACCGCAGCAATTGAGGCAGCAACTGATATGGCTGTTAGCACGTGCTCGATATTCATGCCCCTACCGCATCCTGCCAAGTTTACCGCTAAGCATTGTCCTAGCGCCGCCATCGATTACGGGCAACCCAGACTGGAATAGCGAGCCACATGCCACGAGGCCCCAAAGGCGAGCGTCAGCACGCCGACGTGAACCGCAACGCAGTCCTGATCGCTAGGATAGCGACGGACGAGGTTACGGACTGTGTGCCAACACCCGAATCAGACGGCAAGAATGTCGCCGCCATATCCTTGGGCCGCATGGACGGCAACGCCAGGGCCGCCGCGCTCGGCAAGCGAAAACGGACAGAAATCGCTCGGAAGGCCGCAAAATCTAGATGGAAGGGTTAGTTACCACTGTCGGTCTTGACATGTCGATTTTCTCGCCCTACAAGTTGGTAGAAAAAATCGACATGGGCGTCCAATGGATTTTGTCGAGACCAAGATTTTTCGCGAATCGTGGGATGTCGATCAGCGCTTGAACCAATTGGACCTTACGCGAGAGGGTCTATTAGAAGCGCGCGATGTCGCCATGAATGAGCGGGCGAATGCCACCGATTTTCATCCTTCTAATGCACCCGGCACGTTCGGCTATCATCACGGCACGTGGGCAATCCGCAATCGGTTCGTCAGCGAGCGCTGGGCTGTTGATCGCAGTGACGGAATCGAAGCAATTCGACACGATGATCTGAAGCTTAGAATCGCTTTTTGCAATGTAGATTTAGCCTGCAATGACGATCACGTTCCAAAGCCGCGGTCCGAAAAGGGCGCAGGCGCCGAACGGGCTAGTGGTACTCCTCTTTTTGGCAATCTTCCGCAATATGCGCCACGCCCGGATGGCGGTTGGATGCTTTATTACTTGATGGTAGATCAGAATGGCGCCGCGGAATTAACGAGACCAGTTGTCAGCGGTGGAACGTTCACGGCGGCCGTTGAGCGCATTTATCTTTCTACTGGTGGTGACGACGAAGCTGCCGTTCTTGGAGAAGATACGGGTCCAGTCGACAATTTCGATCCGCAAGTCGCACGCAAGTAATAGGCGGGATTCGAAATGTTTAACCCTCGAAGGCTCAGCCTTGCGCGGAGGCGGCGACGACTCACCGCTAAGGTTCTTGCTGAGAAAGCCGGTCTGGCGGTCGATACAATCTCGCGTTTGGAGAACCGAAGTAATCCGCCAGACGACGCAACAATTGAAAAATTGGTACGGGTTCTTAATTTTCCTAGACCGTTTTTTTTCGATCAAGACCCCCACGAAATAGACATGGGTGCGGTTAGTTTTAGAAGCTTTTCTAAAATGAGTGCACGTGAGCGCGATGCTGCTATTTCAGCGGGGTCGCTTGGACTGCAATTAAACGCATGGATCGAAGAACGCTTTCGCCTTCCGGCGCCTAAATTGCTTGATCTCAGCTATGAAACAGACCCCGAGATAGCCGCATATTCAGTCAGGCAGTCTTGGAGCATTGGTGTAAGACCAATCGGCAATTTAATGGGCTTATTTGAGACGAAAGGACTGCGTATATTCTCGCTTTCCGAAAATACCGCGTCTGTGAACGCATTTTCATTTTGGCGCGACGATAAGCCCTTCATTTTTTTGAACAACTTTAAAACTGCAGAAAGCAGTATTTACGATGCGGCCCATGAGCTCGGGCATTTAGTCATGCATAAACACGGTGATCCCAAAGAAACTCGTTCCACAGAGCGGGAAGCAAACGCATTTGCCTCAGCCTTTCTCATGCCGGCTAAAGACGTAAGGGCCACCGTTTCCAGACGGATAACCATTGACACGGTATTGCGCTGCAAAAAGCGGTGGCGCGTGTCTGCGATGGCCATGGCCTATCGCCTCAACTCTCTGAAACTGCTTTCCGACTGGCAATACAAGTCAATCTGTATTGAGCTAGGAAAGAGGGGTTATCGCGCGAGCGAGCCTGGCGGTATTGATCGGGAGACATCGATCATTTGGCGTAAGGTTCTGACTCAATTGTGGTCCGAAAAGACCACAAAAAACGACATCGCCAATGCCCTTCATCTTCCCCTGGACGAGCTTGAAGGATTGATTTGGAATTTAGCAGGCACCGATCAAAGACCCATGAACCCAGGTACAGGACCGCGCGAAATAAGCTGAATTTTTTACTGAAGGATAGGCTTAGCGACCGCGTTCAAATCACTACCGATGGCTTTATTGCCTCACCAATCTGCGGCGAACCTGACGCGGACGAGATAAGCACGTCCTTGAGGTGCGTGCCAAAGGCGCGCCCCAAAGGGCGACGGCCCCGACTCCTCGGCCGCATCCTTCGAGGCTCGCTGCGCTCGCACCTCAGGATGGCGGATCGCAGTCAGCGCACCAGGACCCGCACCGCGAAATAGCCGGCCGTGGCGGCGATGCTGGAGGCGAGCGCGCCGTAGCCGATATCGATCACGGTGATTTGCAGGGTCCAATTGCGTAACGTCGCATAGTTGGTCAGATCGTAGGTCGCGTAGGCGAGCGCCCCGAACAGCAACGCCAGCGTCGACGCCGTCACCGGCGATTGCGCCCGCAGTCCCGGCAGCACGGCGAAGACCACGATGCCGATCGGAAACATCAGATAAAACGCGATCGCCGGGGCGACGCGCAAGCTTTGCAGCAAAATGTCGCCGAGCGCCGGCCGATACAGCAGCGCCCCCATGGTGGTCAGCCACACCGCGTCGATCGCTCCGAACACGATCAACACCGCCACATAGGCGATGACATAGCTCATCGATCCGCTCCCGGCAGTTGAGCAACTGCTGTCCGGACGGGTTACGCCCGGCGCAAGGCGGTGGATCACCGAAAACTGGGGAAAATTTAGTACCGGACGCCGTGCAGGCGGTCGTTGTTGGCATGCACGCAGCGCTTGAGCGGCGCGTAGGCCTGTTCGGCCGCGGCGAAGAGGCCAAGTCCGCCGGCCAGTGCGCGCTCGGCGGCGATGCCGGCTTCGGCGAAGGCTGCGACTTTTTCCGCGATCATGCGGCTAGCTTCATCGGCCGCGTTTGGCGCGCCCGAGGCAAACAGCATCAGCCGCGTCGAAATGACGTTCTGCGCCTCGCAGCTAAAGCGCACGGCCTCGACCCAATTGCTCCAGAAATCGCTCATCGCCGGAATAATGTCGTCGAAATTATCTAAAATTGACGGCGGCAATTCGATAAAATTGCATCGATGCCGGTAACCAAGCGGCTTACAGCATGCCCGGCCGGAACAGGCTCTTCCGGCTGATGATCTTGCCCGCCACCATGAACACGCCATCGCCGGTATAGTGCAGGGTCTGCGGATATTTGGGCCGGCGCGCCACGTGGGCTTTGACGACTTCGAAGATGAAGAAGTTATATTGATCGACGAGGCGGCCGTCCGTCAGCTTGCATTCCAAATTGGCGTGGCATTCGGCAATGAGCGGCGCGCCGACCTCCTGGGCCGGTTCGGCGGTCAAGCGGAATTTTTTGAACTTGTCGACCGAGGCGCCGGAGCAATTGCCGATGCCGACAACTTTGTTGGTGAGCGCCGTGGTCGGCACATTGATCACGCATTCGTGGCTGCGGCGGATAAGATCAAAGCTGTGATTGCCTGACGAGATCAAGCAGCCGATGAGCGATGGCACGAATTCCAGCACCGTGTGCCAGCCCATGGTCATAATGTTGGTTTCGCCGCGCCAGGCCGACGACACCAGCACGATCGGGCCCGGCTCGAGATAGCGCCGGATATTTGCAACCGGAAAGTCGTTTTTGCCTTTGGCCATCGGCGCCGCCGGTCGTTTATTCAGCCGCGCGGGGCGTAGCCGAGGCTCAGTTGCGCCTGGCCGTAACCGCCGCCGTATCGGTCTTCGGCACCACGTCGTTCATGCGCAGCAGAATGTCCTCGACCGGATTGTCGGTCCAGGCATGGGTGACGAAATCGCGGTGCGACACGTCGCCGGCGGGCAGGAACGTCACCATGCCTTGGAGATGATTGCGGCGCAGGTCGGAGCCGTACGGCACCGCGCGTTCGTTGAGCTCGTGCTCCAGATCGGCGTTGTGATGGGCGGTGTGCGGCGTGTAGGAGCTGACGAAGAAGGTCGAGCGGTGGTCGGCGATCCAGTCGGCGAACTGGTCGATGCCGGCATAGAGCGCGTCGAGCAGCACCAGGCCGCGGATGCGTTCCTGCGCGCCGCCGCGTGCCAAGACCGAGAGCGTCGGGCCAAAACCGCCGCTATAGGCGACGAGGACGATCGGCATATTGGCGAACGCCGCGGCGCTGCGCTGATCGCCATAGAGCGCGGCGAGCTTCTTCGCCGTCTCGTCGAGGAAGCGCTTGAAGCCGTCGGGCTCCCAGAATTTTCCGGCGCTGGAATCGGCGGCATCGAAGGCGAATTGCGGCGCCACCAGCACGGCGTTGAGGCCGGCGGCGGAAATCTGGTCCGGCAGGCGCTGGCGGTCGCGCACGTCGCGTTCCAGCGTCGCGCCATGGCCGTGGAAGAACACCACCATGACGGCGGGGCGGTTGGGATCGAAATTTTGCGGAATGTGCAGCAGCACCCTGTCGTCGCCAAAAGTTTTCGATTCCAGGAACATGCGGCCGCGGAAATTGACGTGGCCGCGCTCGTCCGGCTTGCCGGCATCGAGGAACGGCCGGTTCGCGCCGGGGACCATGCCGCGATAGGGGAACGGCGCGGTCGCGAAGTCGACCAGGCTGGTCTTCGCCTCGATGTTGCCGAGGGGCACGTGCGGTACCGCCGGCACCGGATTGGGCGCCGACGCAAGCACCATCTGCGGCGCGGGCTTTTCAATGGGACCAGTGTGGACCGGGTCGATGGAAGCGGTGCGCACCGGGGCGGGGGCGGGGGCAGGCGCGGCGGCTGGGGCAACGGCGACGCGAGCCCTCGCCGGCGTTGCCGGCTCGCGCGGCACATCGGCGGTTCGCTTGGGTTCGAAATAACTCCAATCCCGCGCGATGAAGCTTGCGGCCGACTCACGGACTGCAGGGGCGACGGCAGCCGGCCGCGGCAGTGGCGCACTCGGTGCATAGGTCGACATCGCGATGGGGTCGCTTTTGGCGACCGACGTTTCGCCGCCCGATGCCGGCGTACTCGGCGCGTAGGTCGACATGGCGAACGGATCGCTTTTGGCAATGGACGAATCGAAGCGCCCGGTCCCTGCGTAGTTCGAGCTTGGCCCGATCAGGCCGGAGGCGCGGAATTCGCTGTAGAGCGCTAGGGTCCAGCCGGTGACGGCGCCCACCAGCAGGAGCGATGAAATCAGAAACAGATTCTGCTCGAGCAACGTCCGCAACGCGCTGGCGCGCGAAACCGGTTTGCGAGTGACGGGGACGCGGCGCGGCGGAGCCTTGCGCGGTTTGACCGGTTCGACGCGGCGCCGCACCTCGGCATCGAGGGGAAAATGGCGCGCAACGGCATCCCCGCCAGAACCGTTCACCGGCCGGCGGAATGCCTGCGTTTGTAGACTTAGACCCCGTTCAGCCAAGGTATCCCCACCCCGACGACAGCCCGAGCTTCAGGGAGGACTTTGTCCCTATTTGGGCGGTCTTGGCCGGGCCGGCCGGTCGTCGACCCCGAAGGAACCGAAGAATCCGCGCAATCCGTCGGGCCGCGGTGGCGGGTTTGCCGCGGTTTGGGACCGTTTTCGGTGTGGTTTCGGTGATTCACCCGTGGCGGACGCACTGTCCGACCCCGTGGTTAACAGCTGGTTAATTTCGGCCTCGCTCGGCCCCGGCGCTGTCCGGGTCGCCAGCAAGAGGTTCGACTCGTTCTTGCGCCATAGATAGCCGATGCCGAAGTCGAGCGGGGCTGCGTTGCGGAATAGCTCCGCCATGCCCGGCTGATAAGCGTTGGGGAAGATGCCCAGCGGGTGCAGATAATGGCCGAACGGCTGCAAGCGCCATTGTTTCGCGTCGAAAAAGGCCAGCGGAATACCGCTGTCGTCCTCGAGAATGGTGGCACTGCGGTCGATCAGGAAACGACGCACCCGGGCAAAGCTGCCGCTGTGCAGCAGATAGGACGCGCTTTTGAGGAAGCTGTCGGCGACACCGAGCTTGGCGCAGAACTGCAAAAAGCCGGACGTTTTCACGCCGCCGTCGGACAGATCGGTGCTGAAATAATACAGCGTCTGCTGCGGCCCGCTGCCGTCGGAGAAGACGATTTTCACGCCCTTGGCGGCGCTTTGCGACGTCGCCCGGCCCGCGCGCTTGCCGGCGTCGTCCTGCGCGATGAAATTGCCGTCCTTGTCGAGGCCGACGAAGCTCACTTCGTGCACAGTCTTGCCGGTGCGCGCCAGGAACACATACAAGATCGGCAGCGTGCCGTAGACCGAGCCTTCGGTCAGCTGCGTCTTCATGTTCTTGGTGATGAAGAAGCTCAGGTTGAGGATCGAGGCCAGCGAGCCCTCGATATTGCGCAGGCTGGCATCGAGGGAGCCGCGCGGAAGACTGGTCAATTGCGGCACGTCGCCGACCGGCTCGAGGCCGCTGAGCACATAGGTCGAGGCCGACGGGAAGAACGACGTGGCGTAGAGGAAATCCGGGCCGCTGAACATGTACAGCATGGTGTCGCTGTGCTGCGGCAGGTGCTCCTTGGAAAAGGTGCGCACCTTCGCCAGCGTGCTGGCGTCCTCGCGGTTGAAGATCGAATCGAAGAAGCGCGCGTGCTGCGCCCAGCCCGGCTCTTTGGCCAGCGCCGCCAACGGTGAGTTTTGCGCCGGCGGCAGGCCGGCGAGGAAGCGAGCCGTGTCGTCGGGTGTCGCGGTCTCGGCGCTGCGTGCCGGCGCGATGGCCAGCGCCAAGAAACCGGCGAAGACGACGGCGAACAGCGCGGCGGCGGACAGTTTAGACACGGTCGAGAGCATCGGCCTTGAGGGGGATTGTATTTTCGGAATCGGACGGCGGCACAGGCGAAATGAGTTTGAACGCATAGTAGATCACAAGCCCCGCCGCCATCAGCCCCAGGCCGCCAAGCGATTGCAGCGGCCGATTCACGACAAGATAGTACATCATGAACAAGGTCAAAGAGAGGAAAACCAGCGGCGTGATCGGGTAACCCCAGGCACGGTATGGCCGCACCAGGTCCGGATGGGTGATGCGCATCTTGATCAGGCCCAACACCGTGAAAAACGAGCAGAACGTCAGGCTGAACTGGACGAAATCGAGCACCGCCTCGAAGCTCTGGGTCAACAGCAAGAGGTCCGCGACCAGGAGCTGAAAGGCAATCGCGACGGCCGGAACGCCGGTCTTGGACTTGCGGGCGAAGAGCCGCAGCGCCGGCATGTCCTCGCCCATGGTCATGGTCACCCGCGGGCCGATCCACATCATGGCGCTGATGGAGGACACCAGGCCGAGGCTGATCAGGCCGCCGACAAAACGCGCGCCGAGCGGGCCGAATATGTGCCGGCCCGCCACCATGGCGACGTCGAGCTGGCCGCCCAGTTCCGCAAGCGGCGTCGTCGCCAGCATGACGGCGTTGAGCCCGACATAGAGCACGATGACGACGGCCGTGCCGATGAGCAGCGCGCGCGGCAGATTGCGCGCCGGGTTTTGCACTTCGCCGGCGATATAGGTGGCGGCGTTCCAGCCGGAATAGGAATACATCACAAAGACGAGGCTGATGGCGAACGGCGCGCTCATGACCGCGGTCAGGGCGCCGGACTGGGGTGAAAAGGAGATTGGCTGCGCATCGCCGAAGGCAAAGCCGGCAATGATGAAGATGACGATGAGGGCAAGCTTGAACAGGGTCCAGGCGTTATGGAAGGCGCCGGCGAATTGCACGCCGCATAGATGCACCAGCGCTAGCGCCCAGGTCAGGCCGAGCCCCATAAGGAGCGGCGGCGCGCTCGGCGCAATGGCTTTGAAATAAACCCCGAATGCCATGGCGGCGAGCGCGATCGGCGCGGCAAAGCCGACGGTCGCCGACAGCCAGCCGGCGACGAAGCCGAACGCTGGATGATAGATGCGGCGCAGGAAATTGTACTCGCCGCTCGAGCGCGGCAGCATGGTGGCCAATTCGGCGTAACAGAGCGCGCCGCACAGCGCCACCGCGCCGCCGACGATCCACAACAGCAACAGCGCGAAGCCGGACTTGATGTCGCCGACCTGAAATCCGAGGCTGGTGAAGACGCCGATGCCGACCATGTCGGCGATGACGATCGCGGTCGCGGTCGCCCCCGACACCAGGCCGGCTGGCGCGCGATTTGCAGAGGATTGAATCATGCAGCCTTGGTCCGGATTCGTCCTTACAGGTCGCACAAATGGGGGAAATTCAACAGGGTTTTGCCCGCACTAACGCTTAAATAGCAAACTGCTTGACCAGCGCGACCCGGTTTCGCTACCGAATTGATCGCGCTGATGCCGGCCGGGGGCTGAGGCGACGGCGGCCAAGTGTATGTGGGCCGTACGGCGTAAGAGGGGCTGTCCGATGGTATTTCGGTCCGCAGTGGGATCGGGAATCGGCATGGGCGACCGGCCGCGCCGTGCGCTTGGCGCGGCATTGGCGCTGGCCGCCGCCTGCCTGGTTCTGAGCCTGATAATGCCGCTTGCCGCGACGCCGTGCCGGGCTGCCGCCGCGGCGGGTGGCGAGGCATCCGGCAAGATCAAAATCGCCTTCGCCGGCGATTCCATCGTCGACAATTACTGGTCCGGCATCGGCCGCATCATCGATGCCAATCCGTGCCTGAAAAACACCGTCGAGCTCGGCCGCTTCGCCCGTAACGGCACCGGCCTCACTCGCGGCGACCGGGTCTACTGGCCGCGCGAGATCAGGCGCATCGACGACGCCTTTAGGCCGACTTTGTCGGTCGTCTCGATCGGGCTCAACGACCGGCAATTCATCGTCGACGGCAGCGGCGCCCGCACCGCCTGGGGTGCGCCAGACTGGACCGACAAATACCGCCACGAGCTCGACGAGTTCCTCAAAGCCGCGGTCGCCACCAAGGCGGTCGTGCTCATGGTCGGCATGCCGGCGATGCGCGAGGCGATCGACAACACCGACATCGACGGCAAGAACGCCATGTTCGCCGAAGCCATCACAGCCCTCGGCGATCCCAACCTGCACTATATCGAGCCGTGGCGGTTGCACGCCGCGGGCTCCGAGACCTTTGCCTCCTATGGCCCCGACAAGAGCGGCCGGCTGGTGCAGATCCGCACCCCGGACGGCCAGCACTTCACCGTCGCCGGCGAAGACCTGGCCGCCGGCTACTTGTTCCCCAAGATCGTCGAAGCGCTCGGCGAAGCGGGAAAAAATCTCGATCAATGCCTGACCAAACAGTCGAAGGACGAGCAGCCGTAGCGTTTTTCCCGGGCGAAGCGCAGCATGGAGCGAAGCGAAATGATGCGCTGCAGACCCGGGACCGTAACAAACTCCGAATCCGCGGCGATCCCGGATCAGCGGTGCACCGCCATAGCGCGTCGAAGACGCGCGTTAACGCGCTTATGGCGCCGCACCGCATCCGGGAAACGCAATTAGCACATCGTACCGCAGAAGCAGATGCTGTTCCCCACCATCGAATTTGCGGTCTTCTTCGCCGTCGTCTTTCCGGTCACCTGGCTCCTCAACGCACGCAACACCTGGAAGAAGGTCTTCCTGGTGGCGGCGAGCTATTATTTCTACGCGGCGTGGCGGCCGGAATTCACGCTGCTGCTGCTGGTCAGCTCGGTGTTCAATTACGGCGCGGCGCTGCTGATCGACCGTTTCAAATACCGCGCCCAGCGCCTGACCGTGCTGTGGCTCGCGATCGCCGCCAATCTCGGCCTGCTCGGCTATTTCAAATACTACAATTTCTTTGCAGCCTCGCTGATGAACGCCTTCAACGCAATCGGCGTGAAGGTCGATATCGGCTTCATCGAAGTGGCGCTGCCGATCGCGATCTCGTTCCTCACCTTCCACGCGCTGTCCTACATCATCGACGTCTACCGGCGCGTGCTCAAGCCGACCACGTCGCTCATCGACATCATGTTTTACATCGGCTTCTTCCCGCATCTGATCGCCGGCCCGATCGTGCGCGCCAACAAATTTTTGGCGCAAACGGTAGGTCCGCGCGACCCGGCGAATATCAGGCTCGGCCAAAGCGTGTTCCTCATCCTCGGCGGGCTGTTCAAGAAGGTGATCGTCGCCAATTACCTGTCGACCGGCTTCGTCGACGGCGTGTTCCGCGATCCCACGGCCAGTTCGAGCCTCGATCTCATCTTCGGCATGTATGGCTACGCGCTGGAGATCTATTGCGATTTTAGCGCCTATACCGACATCGCGATCGGCATTGCGAATTTGCTCGGCTACGAGTTTCCGCAAAACTTCAATTATCCGTACCGGGCGACCTCGGTACAGGATTTCTGGCGGCGCTGGCACATGTCGCTGTCGAGCTGGCTGCGCGATTATCTTTATATCCCGCTCGGCGGCAGCAAGTTCGGCACGTTGGCGACCTACCGCAACATCATGATCACCATGGTGCTCGGCGGGCTGTGGCACGGCGCCAGCTCGGCGTTTTTGATCTGGGGCTGCCTGCACGGCGCCGCACTGGTCGTCGAGCGCATGCTCGGCATCACCGGCGATCATGGCGTCGACAAGCGTGGCACGCTCGCCACCGCACTCGGCTGGTTGGTGACGACGCAGTTCGTCTGCCTCGCCTGGGTTTTCTTCCGTGCGCCTTCGACCGATGCGTGGCTCGGCTATTTCGCGACCATGTTTAGTGGGCGGAGCTGGTCCACCAGCGTGACGCCGTTCGTCGCCTTCATCTTCGCACTCGGCGCGCTGTCGCACATTTTACCGCCGCGCTGGTTCGAAACGCTGGAAAAGCGCTACGACGCAGCGCCGCTGCTGGTGAAGGTGCTGGTGCCGTTCGTCGTCATCTATCTGATCTCCGTCGCGGCGCCGGCCGGCATCGCGCCGTTCATCTACTTCCAGTTTTAAGGATATGGCGATGAAGCATGTCGATCCAACCGAGCTCGAACCGCCGCACCCCGCGGGCGCGCTGCGCACCGCCGCGATCGTCATCTATACGACGCTCGTGCTGCTCGCGGTCACCATCCCGCAGAGCGTGGAGAACTGGCTCGCCGACATGAACGGCAATCCGGTCGAGGACACCGCCTTGCGTGGCGCCGAGCTTTTGCGGAACCTGTCGCAGCGGGCCGGCGTTGCGACCGTGTACCAGCGTGCGAGGGACATTTTCATCGCGATTTCCGGCGCGGAGCCCGATTAGGCCTTATTTTGCGGCTAATTCTGGCTGGAAAATACGAAAAATGACCGTGGTTTAATCGTTCTTTGACCATATTGATCAAGAGATTAGCGGCGGGGTCGGAGTGGAAGCGGGACGAATGTTGCGTTCGAAATGGGTGTTGGGCGGCCTCTTTGCGCTGGCGGTACTGCCGCCGGCGACGCCGCTATTTGCCAGCGGCACTTATGTGCTCGGCGACAGCATCGGCGACGGCTTGGCCACCACCATGGGCTTCAACAATCTCGCCCAGATCGGCATCCACATCCGCGGTCCCAAGGCGCTGGCGCAGATCGCGCGGACGCCGCCCGGCTCGACGGCCTACATCTTCCTGGGCACCAACGACGCCGAAGGCAGTCTCAAGAATATCGATAAGAGCATCGACGACATCTTGGACGCTGCCGCGCAACGCCAGCTCACCGTGATCTGGGTCGGGCCGCATTGCGTGCGGAAAGCCTGGGACAAACAGGCGAGCGAGCTGGACCAAATATTGCGCAACCATTTGGCGAAGGCTTCCATCAACAAGGCATCGGTCAAATATATCGGCACACGGGATGCGACCATCTGCTCGGGAAAATTCCAAGAGCCCGACGGCGTGCATCTCACCGCGAAGGGCTACCGCTATATGTGGGCCATGATCGACGGCGCCGGCGGCGCGCCGAACACGGCCGTCGCCAGCGCGCCGCAAAAGCCGAACGACGCTGCGAAACCGGTCGATGCCGATCTCACGACGGCGTCGCTGGCGCCGCGGCCGGCGCCGGCCCGCGTCGACCATCGGCTGGTCATGGAAATCCATGTTCCCGGTGCGCCGTCGGATCCGCTGGTGTGGACCCGGAGTCAAAATTAGCGTAACGCGGAGCGTTGCAGCCGCGCGTAATATTGTGATCGCGTGAGAAAACGGCCGCGAATTTTGGGCCGTAATTTTTTTGGATCGGATCGATGGCTCGTACGCAACGGGACCGCTTGTCGTTCGCCGCCGTGCTGGTGGGCGGCGCTTGCGTCGTCCTGGTCGCCGGCGTGCTGGTCTCGGTATTGCGCTCGCCGGCGGTGCCGCGGCCGCGCGGCTTGATCACGGTGGTCGAGCAGGTCGCGCCGGAAACGCCGCAGGGCAGTCGCGACGATGCGCGCATTCCGGCAACGGCCGAGCCTGCCCCGCAGGCGCGTGTTGCCAATGTGCCGCCGTCGCCGCCGGCCGCCGATGGCGGCGCTGCCGTGCCAGTTGCAATGACGCCGCAGCCGGTCGTGGAGACCAGCACGGGCCCGGTGAAGTCGAGCACCAGCGGGCCCGGAAATTCCACCCCGAAATCCCAAAGCCAACAATCCAAAGGCCAACGCGGTCTCGTCATTTTGCAAATCGGCGACAGCCATACGGCTGCGGATTATTTCACCGCCGAGCTGCGGCAGAAGCTGCAAGCGCGTTATGGCAACGGCGGCGTCGGCTATCTCGACGCCGGCAAGCCGCATATCGGCGTGCGCTCCGGCGCCATGAAAATCACCGCGTCGTCCGGCTGGACCTATCATTCGATTCAGCGCTCCGACAACATCGCCGAGTTCTGGCTGTCCGGCTTCAACGCGGTGGCGGCCGCGTCCGGTGAAGCACTGACGTTTGCGTCCGACACGCCGGTGCCGTTCGACCAGATCGAGATCGAAGCGCTGCGCCAACCAGGCGGCGGCTCGATCGACATCAGCCTCGACGGCGCGGTCAAGAGCAGCGCCGATCTCGGCGGCGATAGCGTCGAGCCGGTGGTGTTGCGGCTGCGGCCGGACGGGGCAACGAGCGACCGCGTCCGCCAGATCGAGATCCGCACCCGCGGCACCGGCGTCGTCAGCATCGCCAGTATCGGCATCTACCAGAAACAGGCGGGCGTCTCGTACAACAATATCGGCTATCCCGGCGCCACCATCGACTTGGTTAACAAGTTCGACGAGAAGCTTATGGCGGACGGCTTGCGCCGCCTCGATCCGCAAATCGTCGTGCTGGTGTTCGGCACCAACGAGGCATCGAAGCCTAATCTCGACGCCGCGCGCTACGAGCGCAACTATGAAAAGGCGATTGCGCGGATCCGGGCGGCGCTGCCGAACGCCCAAATCGTGCTGGTCGGGCCGCCCGACGGTGCCGAGCGGCCGCCGCACTGTCTGGGCAAAGGCCCGGCCGACGCCGCGTGCCATCCGGCGCCGCCGAGCGACGGCGCCTTGTACACGGAGCCGGCGGATTGCGAGTGGCACACCATCGCGCATCTCGATCTGGTGCGCGACGTCGAACGCAAGATCGCCGAGCGCCACGGTTTTGTTTATTGGAACTGGGCGACCATCAATCCGAACCAGTGCGCCGCGCACCAGCTGGTCGCAGCGTCCCCGCCGCTGATGACGCCGGACCATGTGCATTTCACGCCGGCGGGCTACGTCAAGGGCGCCGACCTGTTTCTTGACGCCTTGATCCCGGTGATCGAGAAGCTGCAAGTGCGGCCCAACATCACCGCCAGCAACAATTGATCTGCGACGCCGCGGAAGCGCTTCAATCGCGCCAGAACGGCTTCCGGGCTTCGTAAGAGGCGTCGCATCGCGTGATGCCGATGTCGCGGAGCGACTGCTCGCTCATGGTCGCGAGCGTCCGCCTGTCTTGCATCCGGCGCCTCCACATCTTGAACAAAGCGATCCAGCCGCCATCGCCGCGCTGATGCCGGTGCAAGCGATGCCAGTGCATACTTTGGGCTATTTGCACGATGCTCATGCATCTCTCCTGCTTATTGTCGGTTCTGTCAGCCGTGCCGCCATCAGGTCACGGTGATGTAAAGCGAACCGATGTCGGGGATGCTCGGCGCCGCCAAGGCGATGAACGCCGCTTCCGCGATCACCACCGCGAGGAACAGCGCGGCGGCGATCAGGAATGCCGGATCGGTGCCGGAACGGCGCGACGCACCGCGGCCCGCAGCCGCCGGTGCCGAATGCGTCATCGAGGTCATGGTCATTGGTGTCCTCCTTTGCGCGCATCATGCGCTTGCGGGAGATTTAACGTTTCGGGCGTTTCCGAATAATCCGCGATATGGTAATGTTATTTATCACTGGGAGTGATAGGCGCGGCGATGCAGGATCTGCGCACATTGGCGATTTTCGTGAAGGTGGCGGAGCGCTTGAGCTTTGTGCGCGCCGCCGCCGACCTCGGCATCACCCAGTCCGGCGTCAGCAATGCCATCAGCCGGCTCGAGGGCCAGATCGGCACGCCGCTTCTGGCCCGCACCACGCGCAAGGTCAGCCTGACCGAGCACGGTGCCGCTTTCTTCGAGCGCTGCCGTCAGGCGCTGGCCGAGATCGAGGAGGCCGAGCTGGTGCTCAAGAACGCGCAGCTCAAGCCGTCGGGCAATCTACGCATCGACGTGCCGGTCTCGTTCGGCCGCATCAAAGTGGTGCCGCTGCTGGGCGCTTTCCAAGCGCGCTATCCCGACATCGCGCTACGCGTCACCTTCAACGACCGCCTTGTCGATCACATCGAGGAAAGCATCGACGTCAGCATCCGCTTCGGCGTCCTGCAGGACTCCAGCCTGATCGCCCGCCGGCTCGGCGGCGCGCAACTGAGCGTGGTCGGCGCGCCGCGCTATTTCGCCAAATACGGCCAGCCGAAGCGGCCGCAAGACTTGGCCGGACACAATTGCTTGGCCTTCACGTTCCGCGAAACGCGCCTCGCCCGGGAATGGCGCTTTGCCCAAAGTGGCGCGCAAGGCGGCGGCGAAACGGTGCTCACGCCCAAGGGCAATATGAGCTTAAGCGACGGCGCCGCGGTGTGCGACGCGGCGCGCGCCGGCTACGGCCTGGCGCAGCTGCAGGACTTCTTCATCGACGCGCTGATCGCGCGCGGGCAATTGGTTGCCGTCCTGGACAAATTCAAACCGGCAGCCCAGCCGATCTGGCTGGTTTATCCGCAGACCCGGCATCTGTCGCCGAAGGTGCGCGCCTTCGTCGACTTCATGGCGGCGCAATTCAAGACGCGCGCTGAAGCATGATTGCGGAAAAACCTGTCCGCGGGCTTGATCCGAGAATGGAAGCCGGTTTTTTGAATCCAGTCGCCGGTCGGTACCGCCGAAATTTCGCGCTGGCCGTACAGTTTCGCGCAAGCGCAATCTGAAGTATGCGTGAGAAAGATCGTTAAGAATTTATTGGTAATACTCCGTATCGTTCAATCGGGACGGCTTCAGAAACGACCTGCATATGAAAGTCGCGCTTCGTCGTTTGCCGGCGTCGTCTGCATTCCGTTGGCTCGATCTGTGGCTGATCGCAATCTTGGCCGTCGGAAGCTTCGCCGTAATTTTGCGCATAGGCTTGCGGCCGGCCGACCCCAGCGCCGGAGTCGCGGTTATCTATGCGCCGTGGACGCCGGCCGATCAGACCATGGTTCGCGCGGTCGGCGCCGGCGCGCGATTTGTGCGCTTCGGCGGATTTGACTTTATTGCCATCGTCATGCCGGAGCGGCCCGACTACGTCGAAAACGTGCTTGCCGATTCCGCGCTTCTTGCGGTCGACCCACAAGTTCTTGCGGGCTGTCTGCCCGCCGCGTTTCTGAAAAAGGCTGATGCGCTATGAGCGATCTGCGATCGTTCCAATTGACCCTCGCAAAGGTATTGACGGCCCTCGGCATCGTGCACGTGCCGGTGCTGGCAGTGATCTGCGCTGTGCTGGGACGCGATGTCGTCGCCAATTCGATTGCTTGCGCGGCACTCGCTGTCATCCCCATTGTGCTGACTTACGCCGCACGCTCGATCACGACGATAGCCTTTGGCATTGCCATTACGCTGATCGGTCAGACCTCGCTGTTGGTGCTCGCATTCAGCGGGCATCCGTGGCAGGTCGAGATGCACTTCTACTACTTCGCGGTTCTGGCGATGCTGTCGGGCTTCTGTGACTGGCGCGTGCTGGCGCTGGCCGCCGTCCTTGTGAGCCTGCATCACCTGAGCCTCAACTTCATTTTGCCCGATGCCATCTATCCCGGCGGCAACAACCCGTGGCGGGTCAGCGTTCACGCCGTCGTTGTCGTGATCGAGGTGGCGATGTTGATGTTCATCGGCCACACGATTCGGGAGGCTTTCGCAACGGCGGCGCAGGCGCGGCAACGCGCCGAAGAGGCGGCCGCCGAGCTGAAACGTATCGGCGGCCAGCGCCAGGACGACCTCGTCGCCACCAACAGACGCGCCGACGTGATGGGCAAGCTTCTGGAGACCTTCAAAGCCGAGATGGCGAATTCGATCAATGTTCTCAACGACGCGGCCTTTGAGCTCGGGCAAAGCGCGGATTCGCTCGGCGCCACCGCCGAGCGTGCCAAGACTCAGGTTGCGACGGCTTCGTCTGCTTCGGGGGAGACGACGGCCAAGGTAGCGACTGTCACGGAGGCCGGCAAGGAATTGGCCAAGACCATTTCCGAGATCAGCGCGACTGTGACGCAATCCTCGCGTCTCGCCAGCGACACGGTCAGCCGTGCCGATACCGCGCATCAAACAATTGCCGAGCTGACGACCGCGGCCAGCGAAATCGGCGACATGACGGGCCTCATCAACCGCATCGCGGCCCAGACCAACCTTCTCGCCCTCAATGCGACCATCGAAGCGGCGCGCGCCGGAGCGGCCGGCAAGGGATTCGCGATCGTGGCCCAGGAGGTGAAGGCGCTCGCGGCGGAGACCGCAAGGGCGACCGAGGATATCGCCAGCAAGACCGCGGGAATTCAAAGCACGACGGAACGCTCGGCGGCGGCCATCGAGGCGATCTTGACCATGGTTCGTGAATTGGACCTGCTGTCCGCGCAAATCGCCGGCGCGATCGAGCAACAGGCCTCGGCAACGCGAGAGATCGCCCACAATGTCGACGCGGCCGCTATGGGCGTCGGCAATGTCGCTGCCTCCATCGGCGACATCGAGGCGATGGCCGATCAAACCGCCCACGCGACAGTTGGGCTGCGGCACTCGGCTGTCGAGCTCGCCGCCCAGACCAAGGCTATTCGCGAGCGCATCGTCAGCTTCGCGGACGATGTGCGCGCGGCTCAGGCGTGACCGCCAGCCAATTCGCAGCTCTAGGGATACCAGCTAGCGCGCTCCGCCGATCAGCACCATCGAGATCGCCGGCACGTAGGTGATCACGAGCAGCGCCAAAAAATTCACCACCACGAACGGCAGCACGCCGCGGTAGATCATGGCCATCGGCACGTTGAAGATGGCGCGCGCGGCGAACAGGTTGAGCCCAAACGGCGGCAGATAAAGCCCGATGCTCAGGTTCACCGCCATGATGATGCCGAAGTGCAGCGCATTGATGCCGGCGGCTTCGACGACGGGAAGCAGCAGCGGTGTGAGGATGAGGATCGCGGCCGGCGGCTCGAGGAAGCTGCCGGCGACGAGGAGGCCGGCATTGACGAACAGCAGCGTCTGCCAGTGCGGCAGCTGCATGGCGGTGATGGTGCCGATCAGCTTTTGCGGAATGCCGCTCGTGGTCATCAGCCAGGAATAGACGCCGGCGCCGGTGACGATGATCAAAATCTGCGCGATCAGATAGATCGAGCTGACGATCACCTGCCACAGTCCATTAAGATCGATCTCGCGGTAGATCACCATGGCGACGAACAGCGAATAGACCACCGCGACGCCGGCGGCCTCGGTCGGCGTGAACACGCCGCCATAGATGCCGCCGAAGATCACCACGATGGTGCCGATCGCCCAGCTCGCCTCCTTGGTCGCGGCCCAAATATTCTTCCAGCGCGCCGGCGACGACAGCGGCACCATTTTTATGCGCGCGTAGATCAGCACATAGATGGCGTCGACCACGCCGATCAGCAGGCTCGGCAAAATGCCGGCGGTGAACAGCTTTATCGCCGAGACCTGCGCCGTCATGGCGTAGAGGATCATCGAGATCGACGGCGGGATAATCACCGCCACCGCGCCCGACGAGGTAATCAGCGCCACGGCGAAGCGTTCGCTATAGCCGTGCTTGGTCAGCGACGGGAAAAGCAGTCTGCCAATGGCGACCACGGTGCCGACGGTGGTATGCGCCATGGCGCCGAACAGTTCCGACGACGCCACCGTGGTCACGGCGAGCGAGCCGCGTACGCCGCCGACGATGGAGACCACCCAGGTGACGACCCTGTTGGCAATGCCGCCGCGGCCCATGATTTCGCCGGCGAGCACGAAGAACGGCACCGCCAGCAGCGGAAAATTATCGAGGCTGCCGAACATGTAGGTCTGGATCGCCTGCGCCGGCACGTGGGCGACGAAGACGATCGCCGCCGTCGAGGTGAGGATCAGCACCACGAAGATCGGGAGGCCCAAGATCAGCAGGATGGCCGGCAGGATGAAATAAACGAACGCCGCCGACATCTCAGCGCTCGACTTCGCGGCTCGAGATCACGTCGTCGTGGCGCACGCCGTGCACGAAGAGCCGCACGGCGATGAGCAGCGCCATCAGAAGAAGCCCGAGCGGCACCACGGCCTGGGGAATGACCATCGGGAAATTCGCCGTCTCGCTTCTTTGATCGAGCTCGGCCAGCATGGTCATCACCGGCCAGGCAAAGATCGCCAGCATGACGCAGGCTGCGATGGTGACCAGGTCGGAAAAAATCTCGAAGACTTTGCGCGCGCGCGGCGGCAATAGCGAAACGACGACGTCCATGCGGATATGGCGGCCGAGCCAGCCGACCGGCCCGATGCCGAGGAACACCGCGCCGATCATCAGAAACAGCATCATCTCCTCGGCCCACGGGATCGACACCGAGAGGAAATAGCGGCCGATGATGTTGGCGAAATTGATCGCGACGCTTGCCACCAGCATGGCGCCTGCGGCCACGCGCAGTGCCGTCATCAGCGCATTGGCGCTCTGACGCAGTAGATTACGCATTAGCCGCTCTCGGATACTTTTTCCCGGGTCTGCAGCGCAGCACGAAGTGATGCGCTGCAGACCCGGGATCGCTACGAACTCGGAGTCTGCGACGATCCCGGATCAGCGGTGCACCACTTCGTGCTGCACCGCATCCGGGAAACCAGACCTCAATTCTTCGCCGCGGCCGCGCGCACCATTTGCAGCATGTCGTGCACCGCCGGCTGGTCCTTGGTGGCGTCGTCGGCGACCGGCCCAAGCAGCGTCTTCATCTTGGCGAGATCATCGCCGGAGAGGTTGTGCACGGTGCCGCCGAGCGCGGTCCATTGCTGCTCCAGCTGCTTGTTGAAGTCGAACTCCCACGCCTGCGTCCTGGCCTGAACCGGCGCGCCGGAATCGACGACGATCTTTTGCAGGTCCGGCGGCAAGGTATCGAGCCACGCCTTGCTGACGACGACGATCGAGTTGATGAAGGTGTCGTTGGTGACCGTGATGGTCTTGAGCAGATCGTTCATCTTGAAGGCGACGAACACCGAAAGCCCCGAAATGGTGCCGTCGATGGTGCCCTGGTCGAGCGCCGGCACGACTTCGGACAGCGGCATGCCGACGCCGGAGGCGCCGAGCTTTGCCATCTTCTGTCGCTCCAGCTCGGTGCCGTTGATGCGCAGCTTCTTGCCGTTGAAATCGGCCAGCGTCAGGATCGCTTTCTTGGCGCCGTAATCGGAGGCGCCGAGCCCCAATGTGGCGATGCCGACCATGCGCTTGGGCGTCACCAGATCGAGCATCGCTTTTTCGATTGCCGGATCGTGGATGGTGGCCGCCGCGTTGACGTCGCTGGAAAACAACAGCGGCGCCGAGAACACGCCGAAGCGCGGATCGATGCCGACGAAGAAATCGACCGGGCCGGCATAGCCCTGGATGTTGCCGAGCTGCACGCCTTCGATCTCGCGCGGGATCGGGCCGAGCTGGCTCGCCGGATAGACCTGCACCTCGATGCGGCCGCCGGACGCCTTCTCGACTTCTTCCTTGTAGAATTTGAGGAACTGATGCTGCCCCTCGTTCATGGTGGCGCAGCCCATTTTCATGACGAAATCGGCGGCGTGCGCCGGTGCGGTTGGCGCGAGGCACGCGAGCGCGGCCGCGGCAGCAACGGTAAAAAGCTTCCCTGACATTGTTCCCCACCCTGATATTTGGCCGCCCACACGGCTCTTGGTGCGGCGACTATAGTGGGCCGGCGGGGCTTGCCAAGGGCGTGGCGGCATACCGCGACATTCCGCATCTCCTGATCGGGTCGCGGCCTTGATCGCTTGGACGCTGAGTTGTTCGTGTTGACGATCTTGTCAAGGACGGGCGGTCGTTGATCCTTGACAAGATCGTCAACACGAACAGAGTGCTGTCCAAGCGATCAAGGCCGCTTTCTCAAGCCATCGAATATGTTTCGATCAGCGCGCGGGGAGGGGCAGGGCGGGAAGGATGACAGACAACGTTACACTTGCGGGCAATGCGCCTCGCGCAGTCGATCTTGGCTTGAAAAAAGACGCCATCTCGTTCGCGTCGAACGTCGTGATCGGCGTCGCCTCGACCGCGCCCGCTTACTCGCTCGCCGCGGCGCTGCCGGCGCTGGTGGCGGCGGCGAAATTCGGCGTGCCGGCGATCCTGATCCTGGCTTTCGTGCCGATGCTGTTCATCGCGGTGGCCTATTATCATCTCAACCACGCCGATCCCGATTGCGGCACCACGTTCTCCTGGGCGACGCGCGCCATCGGGCCGTATAGCGGCTGGATGGGCGGCTGGGTCATTCTCGCCACCGATATTCTGGTCATGCCGGGCCTCGCCCAGATCGCCGGCACCTATTCGTGCCACCTGTTCGGCTTCGATCAGCCGTCGGTGTTTTGGGTGACCGCGATCGGCGTCGCCTTTATCGTGGCGATGACCGCGATCTGCTATCTCGGCATCGAGCTCTCCGCGCACACGCAAAAAGTGCTGCTGGCCGCCGAGGTCGTCATCCTTCTGATCTTCGCCGCGGCCGCGTTGACGAAAGTCTATTCCGGCCACGCCGACGGCACGCGCGTCGCGCTCGACTGGTTCAATCCGTTCACCGTCGACAACGCCAGCGATTTCACGGAAGCCATGCTGGTCGCGGTGTTCATCTATTGGGGCTGGGACACCGGCGCCACGGTGAACGAAGAGACCGAGAACCCGCACAGCGCGCCGGCGCGCGCCGCCATCCTCGCGACCGTCCTGCTGGTCGGGCTCTATGTGATCGTCGCCGTCGCCGCGGTGGCCTTCGCCGAGCCCGGGCTCGCGACTTTCAACGGCGACGACTTCCTTGCCCCGCTGGCGACCGACGTGCTCGGCTCCGGCGTCGGCAAGCTGTTGATCTTCGCGGTGCTGACCTCGGCCGCGGCCTGCACCCAGACCACGATCCTGCCGGGCGCGCGCACCGCGATTTCCATGGCGCGCATGGGCGCGCTGCCGAAAGCATTCGGTGCCATCCACCCGCGCTACCTGACGCCGAGCTTTGCCACGCTCGCCATAGGCGCCGTCTCGATCGCCTGGTATCTCGGCCTGGTATGCATCTCCGACAACAACGTGCTCACGGATTCCGTCACCGCGACCGCCATCGGCATCGCGTTCTATTACGGTCTCACCGGCGTCGCCTGCGTGGTCTATTACCGCCACGAGCATTTGAAGGGCGTGAAGAACTTTTTGTTCTACGGCGTGCTGCCGGCGCTGGGCGCCCTCATCATGCTGGCGCTGCTGATCGCCGCCTGCATCAATTACAGCGACCCGAGCCAGGACAAGACCACGATCCATGGCATCGGCGCGCCGCTGATGTTCGGCGTCGGAGCGATCGTTTTCGGGGTGATCCTGATGGTGCTAATGCAATTCGCGCAGCCGGATTTTTTCCAGCGCAAGCGGGAGGTTTTCAAGCCGAACGTACAGGTCAAGTAACAACGACTTGCTGCGCCTCTGGCGCGCACGTGAAGCAATAAGAGCCCTGGATCAGCGTCACCGCCCCGTCGGCCATTGTGGCACCGGCCGCCTCCAAGGCATCGTCGGAAACTTCATAAATCAGGATTTCTTCATCGGTCTGTTGGGGATTCATGACGCACCCATTCAGGATCGCCGTAAGCTCCGTCGCCCGCGCTTTCAATGCTAATTTGGCGAGCATATCGCGAATGAACAAGGCCGCAAATCGAGGCAATCTATTTGACTTTGACGCCTCTGACTTCGAGGCCGCCGCATTTGCTGCACTCGAAGGTATAGAGGTCGCGGGAGGCGCTCTCGGTCTCGACGCCGAGCAGGCGCAGTTCGAGCTTGCATTTCGGACAGGTCAGCAGCGATTTTACCGGCTTTTTTCGGCGTGCCATCGGGTGCTTTCGGTCGCCGCCCCGGGCGACCATGCGCGCTTGTCGGCCAATAAGCCATGGCACTTGCCCCACCCGCCGCGCTGCGCGCGGCGTCCTCCCCCTGCAGGGGGAGGTGAAGACTGTGCGGTATCTCCCGCCGCCGACTTGCATTACAGTTGCCGCACGAGGAGCAAAAACGGGGAGGGCATCCGATGGCGCAGGAAATCGGTAGCGTGGCGCAGGCTGAGCCGAGCGGCGCCGAAGGGTTTTGGCCGAAGGGCTGGTGGGCCATCGTCGATTTCAAGATCGGCATCATTCCGCTGCCGGTTTTTGTCATCCTCATCGGCGTGATCGGCGGCTTCGCCGCCACCGGCACGGTGCCGTCCGATATTCTGATGGCAATCGTTCTGCTCTCGATGGGCGGCTTTGCCTGCGCCGAATTGGGCAAGCGCATCCCGATCATCCGCAATGTCGGCGCGGCGGCGATCTTTGCCACCTTCATCCCGTCATACCTTGCCTTCCATCATCTGTTGCCGGCCTCGATCCTCAATTCGGTCACGCAGTTCACCAAGGACTCGAACTTTCTCTACCTGTTCATTGCCTGCATCATTGTCGGCAGCATTTTGGGCATGGACCGCGGCGTTCTGATCAAGGGCTTTCTGAAAATATTCATCCCGCTGGCCTGCGCGTCGGTGGTCGGCGGCATCGTCGGTACGATCATCGGCACGCTCTTGGGGCTCGGCGCCTACCACACATTCTTCTTCGTCGTCGTGCCGATCATGGCCGGCGGCGTCGGCGAGGGCGCGATTCCGCTCTCCATCGGCTATGCGTCGATCCTGCACCAGGCGCAAGGCGATCTGTTCGCCCAGGTGCTGCCGCCGGTGATGCTCGGCAGCCTCACCGCGATCCTGCTCGCAGGCACGCTCAACTTTGTCGGCAAGAAATACCCGCATCTCACCGGGGAAGGGCGCTTGCAGCCCGGCGAGCACGACGAGCTCGAATTCGAGGAGGACCACGACGAGGCTTATGTCGATGTGCAGACCATCGCCGCCGCCGTCGTCACCGCGGTGACGCTGTATCTGATCGGCGCGCTCACCCAGCGGCTGTTCGGTTTTCCGGCGCCGGTGGCGATGCTGGTCATCGCCGTGCTCTTAAAACTCGCGCGCGCGGTGTCGCCGTCACTGCAGCTCGGCGCCTTTCATGTCTACAAGTTCTTCTCCACCGCGGTGACCTATCCGCTCTTGTTCGCCATCGGCGTATCGCTGACGCCGTGGGACAAGCTGGTCGCCGCCTTCACCGTGCCTTATCTGATCACCATCGTCTCGACCGTGGTGTCGATCATCACCACGGGATTTTTCGTCGGCGGCTGGCTGAAGATGTATCCGATCGACACCGCCATCGTCACCGCCTGCCACAGCGGGCAGGGCGGCACCGGCGATGTCGCCATCCTCACCGCGGGCAATCGGATGCAGCTGATGCCGTTTGCCCAGATCGCCACCCGCATCGGCGGCGCGGCGACCGTGACGATGGTGCTGATTATCTTGTCGCAGATCGGTTAGCCGGGGAGGGCCATCGCGAGCTTTTGCGCCGCGGCTTAGATCAAGGGGCGCTGCGGAATTTCCTCGTCGAAATATTGGCCGATCTTCTCCAGCACGCGCGGATTGGTCAAGGTCAGCGAGCCGTTCATGCGCGCGAACATGCCCATTTTGCGAAGCCGCGCCAGCGTCTTGTTGGTGTGCACCAGCGACAGCCCGAGCGCGTCGGCGATGTGCTGTTGCGTCAGCGGAAACAGGAACGTTTCCTCGACAACGAGCCCCAACGCCTTGGCGCGCTTGTAAAGCATCACGATCAGCGCCGCGGTGCGTTCCGTCGCGGTGCGCCGGCCGGCGCTGGTCAAATTCTCGTCGACGTGGCTCTCCTCGCGCGAGCCGAGCCAGGTGACGTCGAAAGCGAGGCCCGGCATCTCGCCGAACAGCGCCCAGACCTTGCGGCGCGGCAACAGACAGAGCTGCACATCGGTGAGCGCCTCGATGCCGTGCTGCGCGGCGTCGAACATGGCGGCTTGCAGGCCGACGAGATCGCCGGGCAGGAGGAAATTCAAGATCTGGCGGCGGCCGTCGGGCAGCATTTTGAAGCGAAACGCCCAGCCGGAATACAGCGTATAGATCTCCGGGCAGTCGTCGCCGGCGCGAATGATCTCAGCGCCCGCCGGCAGTGCGACGTGGTCGCGCTTGATCTCGTTGATGGCGCCGAGCTCGTTCGGGGTGATGGGTTTGAACAAGCCACAGGCACGCAATGCACATTCAAAGCAGGGAACCTGCATGGCTGCAAATGCCTCGAGCTAATAGGTCTGGATATGGATAATTGCCGTTGCGTCCGTTCCCGACATAAGATTGTCCGGAGCGGACATCGGATTAAGTTGGAACCCGCGGCAAAAGTTCCATTCCACAAAATTCGCTTTTATGTCCTTTGACATAGCGGGTTCCCGGAGGCCTAGGGTAGGTTGCTGTCCGGTAGCCAGCCGGGGCGCTCGGGCCGGCAAGACTTAATCATTCTGGGATTGATCTTAAGCCCGGTGGTGTCCAAGTGCTCGCGATGACGGCTCGTCCAGCCAATGCCGTGAACGTGCCGGTCGAGCGGGAAACGCCGTGCGCCCGCAATTGACCGACCGCAAGCCGCTCGCCGTCCTTAACCGGAGCCTGGTCGTCACGGCGGTGCTCGCGGCGCTGCTCATGGCCGCCTCGTTTTGGCTTGGCGCGCGCAACAAGAGCGACGACGAATGGGTGCTGCACTCGCTCGCCGTGCGCGAGCAGCTCACGCAAGTGCGTATTCTCGTTCAGGCTGCGGAAACCGGGCAGCGCGGCTATCTGATCACCGGTCGCGACGCTTATTTGGCGCCATACGACAATGCCGTCGCGGCGTTTCCGGAAACCCTCGACAGTCTGGAGAAGCTGGTCAGCGATAATCCGGCGCACGAACAGTCGATCGCGGCGCTGCGGCAACTGATCAAGGACAAGCTGGACGAATTGCGCTCGACCATCGACGAAGCCAAAGCCGGCCACGCCGACGCCGCGCGCGCGATCGTCAACAACGATTCCGGCTTCCGGCTGATGCAACAGATCAATCAGCGCCTTGCCGCCATGGATGCGGAGGAAGATCGGCTGTTGAACAGCCGGCAGGCTGCCGCGGCACGGTCCGGCAAGCTGTTGCAGGCCGGCGTTGCGCTCGCCTTCGTGCTGATCTGCATCCTCGGCGCCCTGATGGCGCGCTTCACCCGGCAATCCTTCGCCGCCCTCACCACGGCGCGCGATCAGCTGTTGGCCTCCAATAATCAACTGCTTGAGCAAATAACCCGGCGCGAGCAGGCCGAAAGCCAATTGCGCCAATCACAGAAGATGGAAGCGCTGGGCCAGCTTACCGGCGGCATCGCCCACGACTTCAACAATATGCTCGGCGTGATCATGGGCGCCCACGACCTGATGTCGCGCCGCATCAAAAACGGCGATTTCGGCATCCAGCGTTTCCTGGACGCAGCGACCAATGCGACCGAGCGCGCGGCGGTGTTGACGCAGCGGCTTCTTGCGTTCGCGCGCCAGCAGCCGCTGGCACCGCAGCCGATCGACGCCAACAAGATGATCGGCAACATGTCCGACCTCCTGCACTCGACCTTGGGCGAACACATCCAGATCGAGACGGTGACGGCGGGCGGACTGTGGATGGTCCATGCCGACCTGCAGCAACTCGAGAGCGCCGTGCTCAACATCGCGATCAATGCGCGCGACGCCATGCCGGACGGTGGCAAGCTGACGATCGAGACCGCCAACGCTTACCTCGACGCGGCCTACTGCCGGGAGAACCCGGAAATCGAGCCCGGGCAATTCGTCATGACGGCGATCAGCGATACCGGCAACGGCATGGCGCCCGAGGTCGCCGCGCGCGTGTTCGATCCGTTTTTCACCACCAAACCGACCGGAAAGGGGACCGGGCTCGGCATGAGTCAGGTCTACGGTTTCGTCAAACAATCGCGCGGCCACATCAAGATCTATTCCGAGCCCGGCGCCGGCACGACGGTGAAAATCTATCTGCCGCGGCTGATCGGCGACGCCAAGGACATCAAACGCGAGACCGCCGCGCCGGTTCGCACCGGCGACCGCAGCGAGATTATCCTGGTGGTCGAGGACGACGCCTCGATGCGCCGGCTTGCGACCGACACGCTGCACGAGCTCGGCTATACCGCGTTCGAGGCCGACAACGCGGCGAACGCGCTCGCCATCCTCGACCGCGAGGAGGACGTGAAATTGCTGTTCACCGACGTGGTGATGCCGGACACCAACGGCAAAAAACTCGCCGACGAAGCGCTGCGCCGCCGCCCTAGGCTCAAGGTGCTGTTCACAACCGGCTACACCACCAACGCGGTAGTCCACGGCGGCGTGCTCGACCCCGGCGTGCAATTGATCTCAAAACCGTACACGCTCGATCAGCTCGCCGCCAAGGTGCGCGCGGTGCTGGACGAGACGTAGCCGGCCACAACGTCAGGTCGCTACCCGGTTCCTACCAAGTCGCTCAGGGTTGCTTCGCCGCAGCGCGCCAGTTTGCCGTTGTTCGGTGCGTAGCTATCCTCTAACGTCCGGGCCGACCAAGCCGCCAGCCAGAAAACAAAAAAGGCGGCCGCTGACAGGGAGAACGAGATGCGCTTTCCATTACCTGAAACCTTTATGCGCATGGCCACCGCCGCCGCCGTCTTCGCCGCGGCTTGCGCGCTTGTGCCCGGTGCGGCACGCGCGCAGGACAAGCCGCCGATCGTGATGAAGATTTCGCTCGCCGCGCTCAACGAGGCGCTGCACCAGTTCGCCAAGGATTACGCCGCTCTGATCGACAAGGAGTCCGGCGGCCGCATCAAGACCGAAATCTATCCGGCGAGCCAATTGGGCTCGATCCCGCGGCAGATCGAAGGCACGCAGTTCGGCGCCATTCAATGCGTGGTGACGCCGCCGGAATTCTATTCCGGCATCGACGAGCGTTATGAGGTGATGGCGGCGCCCGGCCTGGTCGACACGCTGGCCCAGGCGCAGCGCCTCACCGCGGATCCCGAAGTACGCAAACTGCTGCTCGGGCTGGGCGCCGACAAGGGCCTGCACGGCGTCGGCCTGTTCGTCTCGCAACCGTCATCCATCATCGCCAAAGCCGCGATCCGCCATCTCGCCGACTTCAAGGGCAAGAAGATCCGGGTCTTCGCCTCGCAATTCCAAAGCGAAGCCTTCGGCCGCCTCGGCCTCACGCCGGTGGCGATGACATTGGGCGACGTGTTGCCGGCGCTGCAACAGGGCGCCATCGACGGCGCCATCGCCGGCACTGTCATCTATAACGCCATGCATTATCAGGACGCCGCAAAATACGTCACCAATATCGGCCAGCCGGTCATCTTCGGCCTCGCCGCTGTGAGCAAGAAATGGTACGACGGGTTGCCTGCGGATTTGCAACAGGTCATCGACAAGGCCGCCGTCGAGGCGATGGCCGAAGTCGATCCGCAGACCGTGGAGATCGATGCGCGCGCCGACAAAAGCTGGGTGGCGAGCGGCGGCGAATTGATCGACCTGCCGCCCGACGAGCAGGCGTCGATGCTCAAGACCATGGCCAGCGTCGCCGCCGACGTGTCGAAGACCAAGCCCACGCTCAGCGCGGCCTATCAGATCGTGGCCGAAGCGGCACAGCGGGTGAAGAAGTAGATTGCCGACGCAGCGGCGCCGGCGGCAGCGGACGGGATTGGGGGGACGGCATGGCATTCACTGGGCTTCGATTGGCGGCGCGCGGGGTCGTCGCCGCGGCATTGAGCTTGTCGCTGGCCATAACGCTCGGCGCCCGTGGCGCCGCTGCGCAGGACAAGACTTATGTGATGAAGATCGGCACGCCGACCGTCAACGACACCCCGGAGAACTTCGTCCGGCTGTTCGGGTCGATGGTCGAAAAGGATTCCGGCGGCCGCATCAAGATCGAGCTTTATTCCGCCTCAAAACTCGGACCGATGGCGCGCGAGATCGAGGGCCTGCAATTCGGCTCGATCGAATGCGCGATCATCCCGCCGGAATTCTTCGTCGGTGTCGACGAGCGCTTCGAGCTGCCGGCGACGCCGGGGCTCGTCGATTCGCTCGCCCATGGCCAGCGGCTGTCGGCGCAAGCCGACTTCAACAAGCTGATGCTCGGTCTCGGCGCCGACAAGGGGCTGCACGGCATTGCGATCGTCATGGCGCTGCCGTCGTCGTTGATTTCCAGAACGCCGATCCGCCATCTCGCCGACATGAGCGGCAAGAAAATCCGCGTCACGGCCTCGAAGCTGCAGCTCGAAGCATTCGGCCGGCTCGGCGCCTCGCCGGTCGCGCTCTCGACCGGCGACATCCTGCCGGCGCTGCAGCAGGGCGCCATCGACGGCTCGATCTCCGGCATCACCGTCTACAACGCCATGCACTTTCAGGACGCGGCGAAATACGTCACCGAGATCGGCCAGCCGGCGATTTTCCTGATCGTCGAGACCAGCAAGCGCTGGTACGAGGCGCTGCCCAAGGATTTGCAGGAGATCGTCGATCGCGACGCCGCAGCCGCCGCGGCCGCGCTGAGCCCGACGACGGCGGCGCTCTACGACAACGCCCGCAAATCGTGGACCGGCAACGGCGGCGAGTTGATCAGCTTTCCGGCCGACGAGCAGGCGGCGATGATGAAGACGCTGGCCGGCGTCGGCGACGACGTGGCTAAAACCAAGCCGCAATTGTACGAGGCTTTCAAAGTGGTGAGTGACGCCGCGAAGCAGACGCGTTAGTCGAAGGACGAAATAACCGGCGTCCGCATTTGGCCGCCGAGGAAAGTCGCAAGCGCCAATAGCACGTTGGACTCGATGTGAGGGTCGATATGGTGCTCATGGGACGTGGGAATGCGACACGGGCATCGGCTGTCATTGCCGCCGCCATCGCCGCCGCGTTGAGCGTGTCGCTGGTCATGATGCCGAGGGCGCGCGCCGCCGACGACAAGCCCATCGTCATGAAGATCGCGCTGGCGACGCTGGACGACGTTCTGCATCAATACGTCAAAAACTTCGCCGCCGCGGTCGAGAAGGATTCGGCCGGCCGCATCAAGGCCGAGATCTATCCGGCGAGCCAACTGGGCTCGATCCAGCGCCAGGCCGAAGGCGTGCAATTCGGTGCCATCCAATGCCAGGTCGTCGCGCCGGAGTTTCTGGTCGGCATCGATGAGCGTTTCGAGGTCTTGGCGGCGCCCGGCCTGGTCACCTCCATGGCGCAGGGCCAGCGCGTTGCCGCCGATCCAGCGGTGCGTCAGCTGATGCTTGGGCTCGGCGCCGACAAAGGGCTCCACGGCGCCGCGCTGTTGATGTCGACGCCGTCCTCGGTCATCGCCAAAGTGCCGATCCGGCATCTGGCCGACTTCAAGGGTAAGAAGGTCCGCATTTTCGCCTCGCAATTCGAAAGCGTGGCGCTGACGCGGCTCGGCGCGATTGCGAAGCCGATGACGTTGGCCGAAGTGCTGCCGGCGCTGCACGACAATTCGATCGACGGCGCCGTTTCCGGAATCACCATTTTCGGCCCGTTGCATTTCGAGTCCGCGGCGAAATATGTCACCGAGATCGGCCAGCCGGCGATCTTCGGCGTCGTCGAGCTCAGCAAGAAATGGTACGACGCGTTGCCCGCCGACCTGCAGCAAATCCTCGACAAGGACGCGACTGCGGAATCGGTTGCGATCAATCCGCAGGCGGTGACGATTAATGACAACGCCCGCAAGGCTTGGCTGGCGAATGGCGGCGAATTGATCAGCCTACCGGACGATGAACAGTCGAGCCTGCTCAAAATCGTTGCAGGCGTTGGCGACGAGGTGTCGAACGCCAAGCCGGAGCTCAGTGCCGCCTATAAAGTCGTCACCGAGGCGGCCCAGCGTGTTCACTAGGCTAGAATCCCGTTGTCGCGGGGAGGGCGATCATCTAACGTCGCGGCCGGACGCGAAGAGGTGGAAAACCCGGTCTTGGGGGCTCGGGCGCGGCAGTCCGCCACAAAGAAAAAAATCCGCCATCGGCGCAGTATCAATGCCATCCGGGCGTTCTTTAGGGGAAGAAGCCTGCGGTATTGCGATAGGTCCGTTTCAGCCTAGGCCGGGTCAGAGGGAGTAGAACATGCAATCTGGGAATCGTGCAATTTGTGCGCGTGCGGCGGGAGCCGTGGGCGTATCGGCCTTGTCACTGGCCTTGGCTCTTGCATTGGCGCTGACGTTCGGCGCGGCGCAGGCGCAAGACAAGACCTACGTCATGAAGGTCACGCTGCCGACCATCAACGACGCGCCGCATCAGTTCGCCAAGGATTTTGCCGCCCTGGTCGAGAAGGACTCCGGCGGCCGCATCAAGGGCGAGGTCTATCCGGCGAGCCAGCTCGGCTCGATCCCGCGGCAGATCGAAGGCACGCAATTCGGCGCCATCCAGGTCGCAACGACGCCGCCGGAATTCTTCGTCGGCGTCGACGAGCGCTTCGAAGTGCTGGCGGCGCCCGGGCTCGCCGAATCGATCGAGCATGGCCAGCGCATCGCCAGCGATCTGCAAGTCCTCAAGCTGATGATGAAGCTCGGCGCCGACAAAGGCTTGCATGGCGCCGGCCTGATGATGGCGCAGCCGACCTGCATCATCTCGAAAACGCCGCTCCGCCATCTCGCCGACTTCAAGGGCAAGAAGCTCCGCATCTTCGCCTCGCAGTTCCAGAGCGTGGCGTTCGAACGCCTCGGCGTGACGCCGGTGGCGATGACGCTCGGCGACGTGTTGCCGGCGCTGCAGCAAGGCGCCATCGACGGCGCCATCGCCGGCATCGGACCGTTCGTTCATCTGCACTTCGGCGACGCCGCCAAATACATCACCGAGACCAACAGTCCGGCGATCTTCATCATCCTCGAAGTCAGCCAGAAGTGGTACGACTCGCTGCCCAAGGACTTGCAGGAGATCGTCGACCGCGACGGCGCCGCAGTGTCGAAGTCGATCGAACCGACGGCGCTCAGAATGTATCAGGAGCAGCGCAAGGCCTGGGTCGATGCCGGCGGCGAGCTCATCAGCCTGCCGCGCGAGGAGCAAGCGTCGATGATGGCGTCGCTGTCGAGCGTCGGCGAGGACGTGTCCAAGCCGAAGCCGGCGCTGCACGAGGCCTATCAGATCGTCACCGACGCGGCCAAGCGAACGCGGCAGGCGCCGAGTCAGTGATCTGAAACAGACTGCGATCGGGCAGATCCGACCATGATGGACGGTTTGGTCAAAGGCGTGCGCTGGCTGCTGCTGGTCACCCGCACGGTATCGGGAATCTGTCTGCTCGCCAGCGTGGCGATCAATTTCATCAACATCATCGGCCGCTACTTCTTCAGCGTATCGATCCCATGGGCGGAAGAGATCATGCTCTTCCTCATGGTCGGCTGCGTGTTCACGGGCTGCTGCGCGGTCGCCTGGGAAGGCCGGCAAATCCGCATGGACGTGATCGTCGGCATGCTGCCGGCAAAAGTGCGCGATTTTCTCGCGCTGTTGTCCGAGCTGGTGATGATCGCGGCCGCGGCGGCGGTCACCGCGTTTGCCTGGCCGGTCATTTCCCAGCTCGCGGCGTTCGATGAGCGCAGTCAGGCGGCGAACTTTCCGCTTGTCATCCCGCAGGCGATGATCCCGATCGGCTACACCTTGATGGCGCTCTTGGTCGCGGTGCGGCTGATGCAGCGGCCAAATCGCGCGCGCGACACCGACACCGCGCAGCATTGAGCAGGCAGCGACGATGGCCTATTTCGTTTACTTCGGGCTGCCGATCATCCTCCTGATCATCGGTTTTCCGATTTTCCTGATCCTCTTGGTGACCTCGCTGGTCGCGGTCGTGACCGTCGCCGACGTGCCGACCGAGGCGATCCAGACCTATATGTTCGGCAGCCTCGATAACTTTCCTCTCCTCGCCGTGCCGTTCTTCGTGCTGGCCGGCGAGATCATGGCGCAAGGCGGCATCGCGCGGCGCGTCATCGCCATGGTGATGGCGATCGTCGGCGGCATGCGCGGCTCGCTCGCGGTGACGACGGTGGCGGCCTCCGAGCTGTTCGGCGCGATGTCGCATACCGCGGTCGGCACCGTGGTGGCGATGGGCCGCATGATCTATCCCTCGCTCAAGGAGGGCGGCTACAACGAGCGCTTTGCCGTCGGGCTGATCGCGTCCTCGGGCGCGATTGCGGTGGTGATTCCGCCGTCGATCGCCATGATCCTTTACGCCATTTCGGCGGAGCAATCGGCGGTTTTATTGTTCACGGCGGGCATCCTGCCGAGCCTTTTGATCGGCGTCATCGATGCCGCCTATGTCATGGGTTACGCCAGGTGGAAGGGCGTGCCACTCGGTCCGCGGGCGAATTGGGCGACGATCTGGAAGACGAGCAAGGAGGCGAGCTGGGCGGTCGGCTCGCTTGCGGTGATCTTCGGCGGCATCTATGGCGGCGTTTTCACGCCGACCGAGGCGGCCGGTGTCGCGGTGGTCTATTCGCTCGCTGTCACCATCTTCGTCTATCGCGAGGTCGATCTTGCCGGCCTGTGGCGGATCCTGATGGCGTCGGCGTTTCTGATCTCGCAGATCCTGCTGATCGTGACGTCGGCCGGCATCTATTCGTGGCTGCTGACGACCAGCGGCATCCCGCAGCAGATCGTGGCGTCGATCAGCGCCATGGACATGCCGCGTTGGGAGCTGCTGCTCATTCTCAATATCGGCTTGCTCTTGGCCGGCAGTTTCCTCGAGCCGCCGGCGGCGATCCTCATCCTGACGCCGCTGTTGCTGCCGATCGTGCGCGGCGTCGGAGTCAACCCGATTCACTTTGGCATCATCGTGGCGGTCAATCTCAGTCTCGGCATGTACACGCCGCCGTTCGGACTTAATCTGTTCTCGTCGCAGGCGATCTTCAACGCGCCGCTCAGCCGGATTTATCTCGGCGTGTTGCCGTTCCTGGTGGTCAATTTCATCGCCTTGATGATTATTACTTATATTCCCGAGATCTCATTGGTTCTTGTGAAACATTAGTTTCAAATATCGGCCAAAGTTCCGGCCACATTCCGGAACCAACATACCTATAATTCGTTGGAATTTTGCGGGGCCATCCCGCGATCAGGAGACGTTTCCAATGTCGAACAATCCAAATCAAGGCGGGCAGCAGGGCGGCCAAGGTGGTCAGGGCGGCCAACAGGGCGGTCAGCAGAATCCCCAACAGAAGCCCGGCCAACAGCAGCAGGAACCGGGCCGTCAAGGCGGCCAACAGGGCGGCCAGCAGAAGCCCGGCCAGCAGGGCGGTCAGCGCTAACTGCGTCTTTTATTTCGATCTAAAGGTCCCCCGGCTTCGGCCGGGGGACTTTTTTCGCGGCTTTTCATTATTATCTCAGCGTCGGAATCGCGGTATAAAATCACGTACGCGACTCGTCGGCCGGGGCGACGACATGAAACTTTTCAAATGCCAATTCTGTGGGCAATTGCTCTATTTCGACAACACCAAATGCGAGAAATGCGGCCGCCGTCTGGGCTATATTCCCGGCGCCGAAATATTATCCGCGCTCGAACCCGAGGGCGACGCGTGGCGCGCGCGCGCCAGCAAGGGCAAACTCTATCGTTTCTGCGCCAATGCCGAGTTCGGCGTCTGCAATTGGCTGATCGATGCCAACAGCGCCGATACATATTGTGTCGCTTGCCGGCATAACCGCACGGTTCCCGATACCTCGATCGAAAGTAACCTCGTAGCGTGGCGCAAGATCGAGATCGCCAAACACAATCTGTTCTATACGCTGCTCAAGCTCAAACTGCCGCTGGACGGCCGCGCTGATCAGGATGAAGCCAACCGCGAGCACCTGACTTTCGATTTTCTCGCAAGCCCGGACAGGCCGGGCGCGGAGAACGTCATGACCGGGCACGACAACGGCTTGATCACGGTGGCGCTCGAAGAGGCCGACGACGCCGAGCGCGAAAATCGCCGCACCTCGATGCACGAGCCCTATCGCACGCTGCTGGGCCACTTTCGCCACGAGGTCGGACATTATTATTGGGACGTCCTGGTCCGCGATGGCGGCCAGCTGGATGATTTTCGCGCGATCTTCGGCGACGAGCGGCTGGACTACGGTCAGGCGTTGCAAAACTACTACGCCGCGGGCGCGCCGGGGAACTGGCGGGATAATTTCGTCAGCGCTTATGCGACGGCGCATCCGTGGGAGGATTTTGCCGAAACCTGGTCGCATTACCTGCACATCGTCGACGCGCTGGAAATGGCGCGCGCCTTCGGCATGCACGTCAACCCGCCGCTGGCGAAGGAGGGCGAGTTGGAAGCCGAAGTCGACTTCCAGCCCTATCGCGCGCCGGACGTGACGACCCTGGTCGATACCTGGATTCCGCTCAGTAATGCGCTCAACGCGCTCAACCGCACCATGGGCCAGCCGGACGTTTACCCGTTCATTCTGTCGCCAGCGGTTATCAAGAAGCTGGGCGCGATCCACGATCTCATTCACGGCGACGGGATTGCGGCGACACGGTAATTTCAGTTCGCCGGCCAGACGCCGACCGTCTTGTCTTCGCTGCCGGAGGCAAGGCGGCCGCCGTCGGGTGAGAATGCCAGCGCCCGGACGGCGCCTTTAAGTCCGGTGAGCGTGCGCAGCAGCTGTCCGCCGTCGGCATCCCAGGCGAGGATGGCGCCGTTGCTGCCGCCGGCGAGAATGCGCTTGCCGTCGCTGGAGAACGCCACCGAACCCACCGCGTCGGACTCCGTCGCGAGCTTGCGGATGAGCTGGCCGGTCGCCGCGTTCCAGACGAACACCTCATTGCCGCTGCCCGCCGCGGCGATCCGCTTGGCGTCGGGCGACACCGCGACCGAAAGCAGCGGGCCCGTGTGGTCGGTGAGCGTTCCCAAAAGACGCCAGGACGCCGCGTCCCAAACCCGCACCGTGCCGTCCTTGCTCGCGGATACGATCGCCTTGCCGTTCGGATAGAACGCCACGGCCGTGACCACGTCGCTATGGCCGCGCAGGATGCGCAAGAGCTCGCCGGTCTCGTCGTTCCAGATTTTGACGGTGGTATCGGCGCTGCCGGAGACGACACGCGCGCCGTCGGGCGATATCGCGATCGACCATACCGCGGGCGGCACTTCCCACGAATAGGTCTGGTCGGCGCGCAACGTGCGGATCGTTTGGCCGGTATCGGCGTCCCAGACCACGATGGCGCGATCGAAGCTGCCGGAGATGATGCGCTTGCCGTTCGGCGTGAACGCAACCGACAGCACCGCGTCGGAATCGCCGGTGAGCGTGCGCAACAATTGCCCGCTGCCGGAATCCCAGAGCTTGATCGATTTGTCGAAGCTTCCCGAGACCAGCGTCTGCCCGCTGGGCGAGAAGGCGACCGACGTCACGACGCCGGTATGTCCCGATAGCGTGAGCAGGCGCTGGCCCTGATTGCCCGAGCCGCCCGACAAGGCGAGCACCAGCGCGACCAGCGCCACGACCGCGACCGCGCCGGCGATCCCGAGCCGCAGCACGCGTCCCTGGCGGTTTGCCGGCCATGCCATGTCGCGCCAGTCGACGCTCGCCGCCGGGGTCGACATGAACGAAACCGGTGCCGCGACGCTGTCCGCTTTGGCGCTGGCCGCCGGCGCGGCGCCGCGGCTGCCGGTGTCCTTCTTGCGCAGCGCTTCGGCCGCGGCAGCAGCGGCCGCCGCCTGGCGCTCGGCCGTGCTCGGCTTCGGCGGAGTGGTCGGCGCCGCCGGGGCTTTGGTTTCGCGGCTCGGCGGCGACTTCGGCGCCTGCTCGAGGATCGCATCCATGGAGCGGATCAAGCGATCCATGTGGTAGTCGAAGTCCTGGCCGGTATCGACCTTCACGGCATTGCGGAACGCAAAGTCTTTCAGGCTCGGCGGCAACTGGTCGGAGCCGGGCATTCGCGTCGCGCCGATCAGCACCGGGATCAGCGGCACGCGACGGCGTAGCGCCGTTTCAACTTCGACACGAACCGGATCGGTTTCTTCCTGGATACGGTCGGCGCCGCCGTCGGAGGCCATGCCGAGCCACTGCGGCCCGACGATGGCCAGAAGGATATTGGTCTTGAGCAGGGTCTGGTTGATATGGACGCGAAAATCGATGCCCGGGGGAATATCGTCGATATCGCGAAAGATCGCGTCCTTGCCGTAATGGGCGATCAGCCGGTCGAAAATCCGGCCGGTCATCGCCTCGGAATCCGCGCGGCGGTAGGAGATGGCGATCTTGGGCATCAGAGCCGGTCCTGCCGGGTATCAAGCATCCTGACCTCTGAAGTCTCCCGTCGCGGCCGCCGCACGCGCGTGCCCGCCAAGCCTATAGCATGGCCCGACGCCGGACGCGGCGAGACATGCGAGACGTCGTTACTGGCGCCAACTTAAGAATACGGCGCCGGCTTGAGAATTGAGATCGCGCCCGGCGTTTGCCCAGGCTGATTGCCAAAATTTAAGCCGTGCCCTAGGCCGATTGCCAAAATTTAAGCTGTGCGACGCCCAACCCTCAGGTCGCAGATTCCGGCTGTTTTCTTTTGCTGTCAATGCCTTGCCTGACGCATTGCGCCCCGGTGGTTTGATTGCTAAAAGCCGATTCATCGTGCAATATCCGCAGCCTAACGGGAAAGAAAGCACGGTCGGTTCGGAGCGGGAGACGGCAATGCACGGGATCGGCAAATCCTCGATGTGGACGGCTTTGGGCTTTGCATTTGCATGCGGCCTTGTGCTGCTGCAGCCGACGCAAGCCTCGGCCCAGTTCAATATCGAAGGCATCATCCGCGGCGCCATCCAGCAGCAGGGCTGCTGCTATGGCGGCGGCGGCTATTATCGCAATCGAAGCTCCGGCACGAGCCACCACGTCACGAGTCATCAGAACAACGACTCCGCCCCCGCTCCGGTGGACAAGACCAAGGAAAAGGACGCCACCCAGCTGGAGCCGCCGAGCAACAACGTCGCCAACAGCGGGCGGCAGCAATTATCCGGTCCGCCGCCATCGTCGCCACCCGAGGCCTCGACGCGGCCGACCAGCGCGGCGCCCGGCAACGACGACCAGCCGGCCTTCTCGCCGTCGCGCTAACCTGAAAATTTATTGTTTGACGGCGGCGAGCCGGTCCAGCGCGCGTCGCGCGTCGACGCTGCCGCTGCGGACGGCCTTGGTATATTGGTCGATGGCGTTCTGGTTGCTTTGCTCGACGCCCAATCCTTTTTCATACATGAAGCCGAGCCGGAATTGGGCTTCGGCGAATTGCTGGTCGGCGGCTTTGCCGTACCACGCCAGCGCCTGGGCATAATCCTTGTCGACGCCGTGGCCGAAGAAATACATGTCGCCGAGATTCTTCTGCGCCTTGGCGAAACCCTGATCGGCCGCCTTCTGGTACCAGTCGAGCGCCTGCTTGTCGTCTTGGGTGACGCCGTCGCTGCCGGTGGCGTAGAGGATGCCCATCAAATTCTGCGCCTCGGGATAGCCGTGTTCGGCGGCGCTGCGATAAAGCTGCACGGCTTTGGTCACGTCCTTGTCGGTGCCCTGGCCCTTCTCGTACATGTAGCCGAGCCGGTATTGCGCATCCGGCCAGTCCTGCTGCGCGGCTTTGAGATACCACGACAGCGCGTCGAGATAGCTTTGCGACAAGCCGCCGCGGCCGAAGAAATACATGTCGCCGAGATTGGTTTGCGCCTTGGGCAGTCCCTGGTTCGCGGCCTTGCGATACCACTCCACCGCTTTGACGTCGTCGCGCGGCAGCCCGTCCTCGCCTTGGGCATATTTGACGCCGAGCTGGTTCTGCGCGGTCGGATCGCCGCGATTGGCCGCGGCGACGGTCGAGGCCAGCGGGCCTGCGAGCGCCGCCGCCTCGGCCGGGTTCGTAGGGCTCGGTGCCGGTGCGGGCGGAACTTTCGGTGTTTGCGGATTGACGGGAGTCAGGACTGCAGGCGTTTGCAGCGGTGCGGGCGGATTGACCGCGATCGAGGCCGGTGGCGGCGAACGAAGGAGCAGGATAACAATGACGGCAAACGCCACCAGCGCGGCCGCACCGCCGCCATAGACCGCGGCACGCAGTTCCGGAGCCAGCCCGGGAATGTTCGGCAGCCTATCGAAGGCCGAGCGGCGCGGCGGTGCGATCTGGATCGGGTTCGACGGGGTCTCGATCAGCCGCGTGTCGTTGTGCAGGATCTTTGGCGCATCCATGCGCAGCGAAGACGCGCCGAGCGCATCGCTGAACGCCCGCGTCGATGGGAAGCGCTGGCCCGGCTTCTTCGACAGCGCCTTCATGATCGCCGACTCGACCTTTGCATCGAGTCCGGGAACGCGCGAGATCAGCCGGTCGGGCTTTTGGTTGATCTGCGCCTGCATCAGATCGTATTCGCTGTTGGCGGAAAACGGCGGCGTGCCGGTGAGCATCTCGTAGAGCACGATGGCGAGGCTGTAGAGATCGCAAGCCTCGTCGCCTTCCTCGCCGCGCAACTGCTCGGGCGCCATGTAGGCGAGCGTGCCGACAATGCTGCCGCTGCGGGTGAGCCGCTGGCTGCCGCGGACGCGGGCGATGCCAAAGTCCATGATCTTGAGCACGCCGTTTTCCGCGACCATCAGGTTGGACGGTTTGATGTCGCGGTGGATCACGCCCATGCTGTGGGCGTAAGCCAGGCCGTCGGCGGCCTGGGCGATGATGGCGAGACTTTCGCGCACGTCGAGCGGCGCATTGCGCTTGGCCAATATGTCGTCGAGCGTGTGGCCGCGCACCAGCTCCATCACCATGTAGAGATTCTTGCCGTCCGGGATGAGCGAGTAGAGCGTGGTGATGTTGGGGTGGTTGAGTCTCGCGAGGCTCGTCGCCTCAGCGCGGAAGCGGTCGACGAAATTGGCGTCGCTGAGCAGTTCGGGCCGCAGCGACTTCATCGCCACTTCACGCTGCAACACGGTGTCGAACGCGGCGTGAACCTGCCCGATGCCGCCCTCGCCGAGCAGATCGCGGATCTCGTATTGGCCGACCGTTTGCGTCATTGCGGCAGCGGGCTCGCGCTGGAATTCCGATTGCCGCCGATCGGCAGCGTGATGCGCCGCGTGGTCGGCTCCGCCGCGCGCTTGCGCGCAGCGCCGTCGGTGACGCAAAAGACGCCCAGCGAAGCGTTGTCGTGACCGCCGGCGGCCAGCGCCGCTTCGATCAAGGCGTCGCAGGCTTCCTGCGGCGGCAGGCGCGCGGCGACTTCGGCGATCTGGTCGTCGGCGACCATGTTGCTGACGCCGTCGGAACACAGGATCAGCACATCGCCCGATTGCAGCGGCAGGCCCTTGCCGCCGATCATCGGCTTGATATTGGCGGTGGTGCCGAGCGCCTGCAGGATGACGTTGTGCATCGGGCTGTGGTCGGCCTCGGCTTGCGTGAGCGTGCCTTCGCTGACCAGCTTGGCAACCAGGGTCTGGTCCTCGCTGAGCTGGGTCAGGTGGCGATCGCGCAGCAGATAGGCGCGGCTGTCGCCGATATGGGCGAGCCAGGCCTGGCTGTCGCGGAAGGCGAGCACGGTGCAGGTCGTGCCCATGCCGCGGCATTGCGGATGCTCCTGCGCATATTCGATGATGGCGCGGTTGGCGGCGGTAAACGCGGCGGACAGCACCTGCGGGATCGCGCCGTCGAGATCGTAATACAGGCGGCGGATCACGTCGGCGGCGAGCGCGCTCGCCACTTCGCCGGCGGCATGGCCGCCCATGCCGTCGGCGACCAAGGCGAGGCTGCCGCGATTGAGGGCGGCGTCGTCATCGTGCGGCGTCACCCATGCCACCGCGTCTTCGTTGTGGGTGCGCACCAATCCGGTATCGGTGCGCATGGCGCCGATGATTTCCATGCCAGCCGGGGCTTGAACCATGTTGGAACTCGGTTACGCGTGTTTTTATTGTTGCCGACTGGCCTTGAGCAGAACGCAAACGCCGGAGATCGGGCTCCCGCTATGGCGACGCGTTGCGCTGCGGTTGCAAGAGCTCGCGCACGTAGGAGACCGGCACCGCAAACGACACGTGCTCGGCACTGGTGCGCCGCATCGACATGATCGCGATCACCTTGCCGGTGGAATCGATCACCGGTCCGCCGCTGTGGCCGGGTCCGGCGAAAATGTCGAGCTGATAAGTGTCGCCGGTGGAGCCGATCATGGTCATGCCGTTGTTTTGATCGCGGTGATCGGTCTTGGTCGGCAGCTTGGCGACGACGCCTTCGGTCACGGTCGGCTCGGGGATGTAGACGACCTTGTCGCGCACCCGCCCGCCCTCGGTCGATTGCTGCACGCCAAAGGTTTCCTGGGATACGCCCGGATAACCGAGCAGGATGATTTTCTGGCCGATCTGAACGGTATTGTCGTCGGCGAGCTCGAGCTTGCTCAGCGATTGCGTCGAGTCGACCTTGATCTCGGCGACGTCGGCCTCGCCCGAGGCGCGCAAGAAAGTGGCGTTGATCTCGTCGCGGGTGCCCGGGAACTGCACCGTCAGCACGTCGTTGCGGCCGTAGAATTCGCGCTCGTCATTGCTGATCGGATTGGCGCGCGCGGCCTCGAACAGATAGCCACCGTTCTCCGGAATCCACTGGATCAGATTGCGGACGCCGTCGACATTCTTCATGGTCTCGTGCCGGTCGCTCCGGATGGTGTAGACCGAGCCGCGGTTCCAACTGTTGGTGAGAAAGTCCTCGTACACGGAGCCCCAGCTGGAGGCGACGTGCTTGTTGGTGAGGATGAAACCCTGCTCGTTGATGACGAAGCCAGATCCGGTGTGATCGGTGCCGACCGGCCTGTAGAAGCTGGTCCGGTCGCTGTCGAGCGTCAGCCAGCGCACCAGCCTGCCGTCCTCCAGCCGGACAATGGCGGGCAGGATGTCATCGCCGACCTTGACCATCTTCTGGAAGATCTGCCGTCCGCTGCCGCGGTCATAGAGCTGCCACTGATTGTGGATATAGACGGTGGATTCGCCCAGCCGCTTGATGTCGGCGGGCTTGAGCCCGATGGATTTCGCCAGCGCGTCGGCGGCCTCGCTCCGGATTGCCTCGGAGCGCGCGGCTTGCGCCGCCATCTGCTGCTGCAACTGGGTGCTGACGGTCTGGCCGTGCCACCAGATGATGCCGCCGCCGGCGATCGCCAGCACCAGCACCGCGGCGAGCGCGGCGATCCAAATTTGCCGGCTGCTGCGCCGCTCGTCGGATAGCATGCGCAGGATGGTGGCTTTGCCGACCGGCGTGCGCACCGGCGTCGAGGATGTCGTCGCGGTCGCCGCCGTGCTGCGCTCCTGAGTTTCGGGAACCATGCTGCGTTCCGCCGTCGCGGCCTCCGCCTGGGTCGCGGCGACGATGCGGGTCGCGGCGGCGTCGACCGCGCCCATGGCGCCCATGGCGCGCGTGCGCGACGGCAGCGATGCCGGGCGCGGCTGCACGTCGAAGGTGAAACGCGGCCCGCCGGTGCCGAGCTCGACGACGTCGTCGGGCAGAAGCTCGACCTCGCCGCCGATGCGCTCGCCGTTGAGCATGGTGCCGTTGCTGGAATTGAGGTCGGCGAGGCGGAAGTAAAGCTCTTTGTCGTTCTTGATGCGGATCACCGCGTGGCGGCGACTGACGGCATCGTCGCGTTGCAGGTCGTAGGCGACAGTGGATTTCGGATCGCGGCCCAGGCTGATTTCCTGCAAGCCGGCAAGATCGAACTGATCGATCTGGTTGACCTTGGATCCGCTGAGATGGCGGATCACAATTCGTGTTCCAGGTTCCGTCATGGAATTTCCCTCAAAACGCCCACGTGCCCATCACGGCGACATTACTTGAAACGGCGCCTTTTTCAACGGCAATGAGGGTTCCGCGGCCCGCCAGCCATCGAGATTCACAAGCTCATTCAGCCTGTTAAAGCGGCAGCCGGCGGGGGACCGGCGGCAAAGTCATGCCACCTCCGGGAGAATCCCGGCAAGCTCTTCGGGCCCGTCGACCATGACGTCGTGGCGGTGCTTAGCGATCGCGCAGCCGGTCCATCAGCACTTTGTCCTGGCCGCCGTCGATCTCGATCATGGTGCCGTTGATGAAGAAGGCGAGATCCGACGCAAGATAAGTGACGAGATTGGCAACCTCTTCGCATTCGGCGATGCGGCCGAGCGGAATGCTCGACGGCGCCGCCTTGTCGGCCTCCTCGAAAGGCAAATTCATGTCACGCGCCATCGCCTTGACCAGGCCGGCCCAGCGCTCGGTGCGCACCGGGCCGGGATTGACGGCGACGAAGCTGATATTGTCCTTGCCGTATTGGCTGGCGAGCGACAGCGTCAAATTCTGTCCTGCCGCGTTCGCGGCACCGGGTGCGATCTCCCAATAAGAGACCTTCACGCCGTCATTGCCGATGAGGTTGACGACGCGGCCCTTCTTCTGCTGCCGCATGATCGGCAGCACGTGCTTCATGCAGCGCACATAGCCCATGAACTTGAGCTGCAGCGATTGCGCCCAATCCTCCTCGGTCAAATGCTCGAGCACGCCGCCGGGCGACGAGCCGGCATTGTTGACCAGGATGTCGATCCGCCCCAGCGCGGCATGGGCCTTTTTGATGAAGTTTTCGGCGTCGGCGGGCTTGGTGAGATCGGCCGGAATGGCAAAAATCTTGCGGCCGGTTGCTTTGGCGATTTCGGCCGCGGTGGCTTCGAGCGGCTCCTTGCGGCGGGCGCAAATAGCAACGTCCACGCCCTCGCGCGCAAAAGCCAACGTGATCGCCTTGCCGATGCCTTCGCTGGCGCCGGTGACGATCGCCTTTTTCCCGGTCATACCGAGGTCCATCGCAGCGTCTCCCCTTCATAGGCGCGGCTGCGGCCGCGCGAGCCATTATTGTCCACCTTTGCTCTGATCGCCACCGCCCCTTCGGCTATTCCGCGGCCTGCACCGGCCGCGTGATATCTTCGGCCACTGATTCGCGATGCAGGAAGAAGGCGTGAGCGATCGTCCGAAAAACTCGCCGCAGTCGCGCATCGAAAAGCTCGATCGCGTGCTGGCGCGCGATCCCGATGCCTTCGCGGCCCGTTTCGAGCGTGCCGGGCTGCATCGCGAGCAGGGCGCCTACGAGGCGGCCAAAGCGGACTATCTCGAACTCTTGCGGCGCCGGCCGACCGATTTCGGCGTGTTGAACGATTTCGGCAATCTCGTCCTCAACGCCGGATACAAGGACGCGGCGCGCTCGCTGTTCGGCGAAGCGGTCCGCCGCCATCCCGACAATCCGATGGGCCGGGTCAACCTGGCGACGCTGCTGTTCCTGCTCGACGAGCACGACGCGGCGCGTGCGCATTTCGAAGCCGCGTTGCGCGCCGATCCCGGCCACATCCATGCCCACCGCGGCATGGGTAATCTGTTGGCCGAGATTGGCGACGCGGCGGGCGCGCGGGCGCATCGCGACAAGGGTTTTAAGAACCATTTCCTGACCACGCTGCCTTATCGCGGCGTGCGGCCGCCGATCCGGGTCCTGCTTCTGGTCTCGGCCGCCGGCGGCAACACGCCGACCGCTTCGCTGCTCGATGAACGTGTTTTCCAGACCAGTGTCCTGGTGAGCGAATATTACGACGCCAAAGTCTCATTGCCCGCCCATGACGTCGTCTTCAACAGCATCGGGGATGCCGATATTTGCGCCGAAGGTCTCGCGGCCGCGGGCGCGGTGCTGCACCACACCAACCGGCCGGTGATCAATCATCCATTCGCAGTTGGCAAAACCGGGCGCGCGTCGAATGCCGAACGGCTGCGCGCTCTGCCCAATGTCATCACGCCGCGCATGGCGACGGTGCCGCGGCGCGTGCTCGCCGGTCCCGATGCGGCCGCCGTGGTCGCCGCCCATGGTTTTGCTTTTCCGCTTCTGCTGCGCGTGCCGGGTTTCCATACCGGCCGTTATTTCACGCGCGTCGAAAGCCCGGAGACCCTCGCCGCGGCGGCCAACGAACTGCCCGGCGACGACGTCTGGCTGATGGAGCAACTCGATGCCCGCGACGGCGAGGGGATGTTCCGCAAGATCCGCGTCATGATCGTCGACCGAAAGCTCTATCCGCTGCATCTGGCGATTTCGCGCGACTGGAAGGTCCATTATTTCCGCGCCGACATGGCGGAGTCGGCGGCGAACCGCGTGCACGATCGCGCCTTCCTCGACGACATGGCGCGCTTCATCGGGCCGCGCGGCATAGCGGCGCTTGAGCGGATCAATGCGGCGCTCGATCTCGACTACGGCGGCATCGATTTTGCGGTGAACGCGGCAGGCGACATATTGGTCTTCGAAGGCAACGCCACCATGATCATGGCGCCGCTCGCATCGGACGAGAAATGGGCCTATCGCCGGCCGGCCTTCGACGCGGTGTTTGCCGCCATTCGCGCCATGCTGCTCGATCGCGCGCGGCGCGACAGCTTGGCGTCGGCCTAGGGCGTGAATTCATAAGGGCGCGGGCCACATCGCTCAATTTCGGTCGGCAAGCCGGGCGGTGGTCAAGACGCGCACAGTTTCTTGTACACAGTGTCCTGCGTGCAACACTTTGAACGAGTAGAAGGAGTAAGGTTCAACCGGATCGGTTCCGTGGCGCTGGGGGGCGACATGAAAAAAGCGATTAGTATCGTTGCGTCGATTGCTGCGCTTATAGCCACTCCAGCCATCGCCGCCGATGTAATGCTGCCAGTCAAGGCGCCGCCTGTTGCGCCCGCGCCAGCCGCTTCCGGTTGGACCGGCTTTTATCTGGGCGCCGATGCCGGGTTGAGCGCCACCGATGCCAAATGGACCGCGACGAATTTCGTCCAACAGCTGCTCGTTGCCGGCGTCCCGATCGGGACCACGACGGGCTTGAACCCGACGCTCGTGTCCCAGGAACCACTCAACATGCAGTCGGCGCGGCTCGGCGGTTATCTCGGCTACAATTGGCAATTCGCGCCGCACTGGCTGGTCGGGATCGAGGGCGACCTGGGTTGGACCGGCCACACCGGGAAGCTGCCGGGCTTCGGCTTCCTCGGCACGGGAGCCAACGCCTTCCCGACCGGGGCCGATCTCAGCCTGCGAACCACGTGGGACGCCAGCGCCCGGCTGCGTCTCGGCTTTCTGGTCACGCCGACCACCCTGATCTATGCGACCGGCGGCGGCGCCTGGCAGCATCAGGAGGCGACGTTCTCGTGCAGCTCGCCGATCACCTGCAGCGGCGCCGTGGGCAACAACGCGCCGTTCTCATTCACCGCCGCGACGAACCGGCCCGGCGCCACTGTCGGTGGCGGCATCGAGATGAAGCTCGCGCCCAACTGGGTGGGGCGCGCCGAATATCGCTACACGGACTATAAATCGTTCGCCGCCACCGGGACCGAGCTGCTGCCGCTGGCACCGCCGGCCGTGGTCACGAACACGCCGACCTACAGCATCCATCTGCACAACAGCTTGTTCACGTTGGGCCTCGCCTACGAATTCGGCCCGTCGGCACCATTGCCGAATGGCGACCCATTGCCGATGCTCGTCAAAGCCCGTCCCGCCGCCGCGCCGCCGGTCTCGTGGACCGGTTTCTATGCCGGTCTTGACGCCGGCTTCCGCTCGACGCGCGCGGACCTGGCCACGACGTCGGCGTTCAGCGCCGGCCCACCGGTCAACCTCGCCGGCGGCCCCGCCTCCGATCCGCTCGACGGCATCGCTCCGCAGTTCGGGTTGCATGCAGGCTACGACCAACAATTTGCCGCCCGCTGGGTCGCCGGCGTCGAAGCCTCTGTCGACTTCGGCTCGCAGACGACCAATCTCAACGGTGTGACGTTCACGCCGGGTGTAACGCCGCTCTCGCTCGCGCTGCAGGGCGACAATTTTGCGCTCCGCACTGGATGGGACGGCAGCGCCCGCGCCCGCCTCGGCTTTCTGGTCACGCCCAGCGCTCTCGTCTATGCGACCGGCGGCGCCGCCTGGCAGCGCTACGACGTGACCTCAACTTGCGCGGAGTTAGTCGCCGCTGGCGGCTGCATATTCGGCCCGCCCGCTGTGATCACCATCAGCGACACCAGGCTAGGCTATACGATCGGCGGCGGTATCGAGACGCAGCTCGTCGGCAACTGGTTCGCCCGCGGCGAGTACCGCTATGCCGATTTCGGTACTGGCTCGTACCAGCTCGCCCGGACTGCGCCGGTCGTCGTCGACAACTTCGACATCCGACTGCGCACCCACACGGCACTGCTCGGCTTCTCCTACAAGTTCGGGGCAGTCGCACAACCCTAGCCAGCCAATCCTCTTTTGTCGCGTGCCGGCTCGAGCGTGTCGCGGAATGCAGGGCTTAGTCCCAACAAATCACACGCGCTGACGATGGGATGTTTTGATGGGAGCGTGCCTACGCGCCGCGCGTGCCATTTTTCGCGACGTCGCCGTAAAGCTGTCGATAAAAGTATACAACTACACCGATCATGGTCAGGATGCTTGCAGAGCCATCATTCCGAATGGCTCAAGTGGGGAGACGCAAGCATGTGCATACTTTGCAATCGAGGAATGCTGCGAAACCATTTCGGCTCGCGGCGCAATTTTCTCAAAGGCGCTGCGGCAACAGGCGTTGCCGCGGCAGGTCTTAATCTCTTCGCACCGCGTCCCGCCTCGGCGGACTTCCAGGGCGGCGATCCACCTCAGGACAGCGGCAAGCCGTTCCGGCGCTACGTCATTCGCGGCGGGTCGGTGATGTCGATGGACTATCCGAATGTGGGCGACTTCGCCCAAGCCGATGTCTTGGTCGAGGGCAATACGATCCTCGCCGTCGGGCCGCATATAGCGGCGGGCACCGCGGACGTGATCGATGCCACCGGACGCATCGTGATGCCCGGCTTCATCGATACGCATCACCACCAGTTCGAAACAGCGCTGCGCAGCTATCTCGCCGACGGAGTCCTTATCAACGACGGCTCCGGCACGCCGAGCGGGAGCACGACCTACTATGAGTTCATCCTAAACAAATTCGCCCCGGTCTACCGGCCGCAGGACGTCTACATCAATGAGCTGTTCGGCGGGCTCAGCCAGCTCGACGACGGCGTCACCACGGTGCACGACGTCTCGCAGATCAGCCACACGCCGGCGCACTCCGACGCCGCCATTCAAGCGCTGATCGATACCGGGCGGCGTGCCGCCTTCGGCTATTTCGAGAGCGCGGGTAATTTCGGCGCCGGCGTGCCGGGCAACCAATATCCGCAAGACGCGCCGCGTATCTTGAAGCAGTGGTTCTCGCCGGGCAACCTGTCGCGCAACGGCCTCGTGCACATGATCATGGGCGGCGAGGTCTATCTCGGCAATGCGACCACCGACAAATCCTGGACCATCGGGCGGCAGCTCGGTCTGCAGATCGCGGCGCATATCCTTTCGCCGTTCGGCATCCGCCCGATTTTGGACTCGCTCGCCGCCGGAACCGGCGGCAACGGCCACATCGGCATCGGACCGGACAACCTGTTCATCCACATGACCGGCATGTCGGATATGGGCTGGGCGGCAGTGAAGGACAAAGGCGCGCAGGTCTCGATCGCCTTCCCGATCGAGATGAACATGCGGCACGGCATGCCGCCGATCCTCAAGGCGCAGAGCCTCGGCATGGAGCCGTCGCTCTCCGTGGACGTGGAATGCACATTGACGGCGGACTTCTTCACCCAGATGCGCGCCTGCATGAATCTGCAGCGCGCGCTGGTGAACCAGATGATCCTCGATCAGAATACGCCGCCGGACACCCTCGAACTGGCCGCATCGAACAATTGGGGGCTGCCGCCGTCAGCAGCAAGCGTCGCGTGGCCAAAGCCGCCGGCCAGTCTGCCGGCTCCGCTGACAACGCGGGACGTGCTGCGTTTCGCCACCATGAATGGCGCGAAAGCGCTGCGGCTGGACAGCAAGGTCGGCTCGCTGACGCCGGGCAAGGAGGCCGACATCATCATCCTCGACGCCACCAGACTCAACGTGGCGCCGCTCAATCAGGTGCCGGGCGCCGTCGTATCCTTGATGGACCGCACCAATGTCGAGACCGTGATCGTCGCCGGCAAAGTGCGCAAATGGAAGGGGCAGTTGCTCGACGTCGATTTGAATAGGCTCAGTCAGCAGCTCACGGCCTCGCGCGACTATGTCTTCTCGGCTGCGGGCATCCCGCAGAACCTGTTCAGCAGTCAGTAGCGCGCGCCGTATCGGCCTGAACCGGGTCCGTCTGCCGCGGACAAAAAAGCCTGGGACTTCCGTCCCGGGCCAAGATCGAACGACGCTGTGTCTCTCGCGGCCCTTTGTGGCCGCGAGGTTGCGATCAGAAGAATTTATAGTTCAGGCCGGCGCGGACGATGTTGTCGGTTATGTGCAACGAGCTCGTCACCGACGCTACTCCGGTCGTGAACGCGGGACCAAACGCCGGGTTGATGGCGATCCCGTATGTTTGCGTCAGCGTTCCCAGATCGACGAAGAGGTATTCAAGCTTCGCCGACCAACCACCGCCAAGCCTGGTCTCTGCACCGGCGCCCACGGTCCAGCCCGTTCGGGTGGCGGAAAAGCCCGCGCCGCTCGGCAGAAATGGACCGGGTTGCAGCGCGCCGGGAAAAATCGTCGGGTTGGCGAAGCCATTGAATGCGTAGTTATCCTTGACGGTTGCCCAGGCGAAGCCGCCGGTCACATACCACAATGTATCGCTGACGAGCGTGCCCGCGCGCGCGCGTGCCGTGCCAAGGCTCGTCAGCTTTTCCTGGGATGTCGAACACCAGCCGAAACCATTCGCACCGGCGCCAAAGAAGGCAATACCGGCAGGTGGCGTGCAGCTGGTTGAGGTCGCCTTCTGCGAAGTCCATTGCCAATCGGCCTCGAGGCCGAGGACGTAGGACGACGACACTTGCCAATTGTAGCCAAGCTGCCCGCCCGCGAGCCAGCCCTTCGGAGCCTGCTGCGTGGTGTTGCTCAGGAGTTCGTTCGCGCCAAGAGCCGGCGAAATGAAAGTCGCATTCTGCGTTGCCGTATCCGAACCAAAGCTGCCGCCGGCGTTGAGGCCGACATAGAATCCGGTCCACGACGGCGCGACATGCGCAATCGGCGGCGGCGCCTTCACGGGAATGTCGGCGGCAAGCGCCGGTCCAACAAGCAAAGCAACAGACGCGACGACACCTAATAACGGCGTTCTCATGGTTGCCCCCAATGAGTGTTTCGATATTTTGGATTCTACGCTTCCATGCGCGCTCAGCCGTTGCGGCATGGATACGCGACAAAACAGAATCGCGACGCGCGATTTGTTGATGTGTTCACGCAGTCCTTAATGCTTCGTTAACCACGACACGCCCAAAATGGGGGCGGCAGTAATCTGTCCAAACAAATAGCAAAGCCGACACGGCGACGCTGTCACGCGCGCATCGAGGGAAAGCCGATGAACAGCAATCAACTGTGCATTGCATTCGCTGTCCTTGCCAGCATGGCCGGCGGCGTTGCGCTCGCCGAAGACGGCGTCACCGACAAGACCATCGTGTTCGGCCAAGTCGCGGCTCTCACCGGGCCGGCGCAGGATCTGGGCCAGGGCATGCGCCAGGGAATCCTGGCGGCGTTCGAGGACGCCAATCGCGGCGGCGGCATTTCCGGCCGCACGCTCGTGCTCAAATCCCGCGACGACGGCTACGAGCCGGAAAAGACCGTGGCGGCCACCAAGGCGAGCCTCGACGAGGATAAGGTCTTCGCGCTGATCGGCGCGGTCGGCACGCCGACGTCGAAGGCCAGCCAGCCGATCGCCACCGACCTCGGTGTGCCGTTCATCGGCCCGTTCACCGGCGCCGATTTCCTGCGCAATCCGTATAACCGTTACGTCGTCAACGTGCGCAGCTCCTATTTCGAGGAGACCGAAGCCTGGATCGAGCACCTGACCAAGGATCTGGGCATCTCGAAGATCGCCATCCTCTACCAGGATGACGCCTTCGGCCTGACCGGACTCGAAGGCGTGCAGCGGGCAATGGCGAAGCGCAACATGACGCTCGTTGCGTCCGGCTCGTTCAAGCGCAACACAGTTGCGGTGAAGTCGGCGTTGCTCGATATCATGAAAGCGGAGCCTGAAGCGGTGGTGACGGTCGCGCCGTACAAGCCGGTCGCGGAATTCATCAAGGTCGCGCATCAGGTGCAGCTCAACGCCCTGTTCGTCGCCATCTCCTTCGTCGGATCGGATTCGCTGGCGAAAGAGCTCGGCAAGGACGGCGCCGGCGTGATCGTCAGCCAGGTCGTGCCATCGCCGTGGGACGACTCGTTGCCGGTGGTGGCCTCGTATCAGCATGCGCTCACGGCGGCCGACGCGACGGCCAAGCCCGGCTTCGTCTCGCTTGAAGGCTATGTGGTCGGCCGCCTCGTGGTCGACGCGCTCAAGCGCATCAAGGGCGAGCCGACCCGCGAAGGGCTGCTCGACGCCATCGGTACGGCGCCGTTCAACATGGGCGGCCTCACGCTCACTTACGGGCCGGCCAAGAACCAGGGCTCCGATCAGGTGTTCTTCACCATCCTGCAAGCCGACGGGACGTTCAAGCCGGTGACGCGGCTCGCCAAGATGGCGGGACAGTGAAGTGACTCATACGTCCATCCTGCATCCCGGCTGCGAGGTCTTTGGTGGCTGAACGTGGGCTCAAATCCAACGCCGATCGCGTTCGCGGCTGGCTCGACGTGTTGTCCGGGTTCAATACGATCCGCTCGCGTCTTTATCTGGCGTTCGGCCTTGCCGCCGGCATGACCGTGGTCGGCTCGCTGTTCGCGCTTTACGCGTCGGCAAATATCAGCGCGACGATGACGGAGATCGTCTCGCGCAGCATGCCGGCGACCGTGGAATCGCTCCGCCTCGCCGAGGAGGCGAGCACGCTGATCGCTTCGGCGCCGCGCCTGATGACGGCGTCGGACGACAACCGCCGCGACGAGATCGCCCGCGATATCGCCGCGCAATCGCAGATGCTCAGCGACCGGATCGCCCGGCTGCGCCTGCTCGATGCCGGCCAGAACGACGAGATCGAAGTGGCGCGCGCCGCCATGGTCGAGCGGCTCGACGCGCTCAACCAGGCGGTCACCGAGCGCATGAAGATTTCGGCGCAGCGCCGTGCGCTGGCGCTTTCGGTCCGCAAAGTCCACGAAGATATTCTCGAGGCGATCACGCCGGCCATCGACGACGCCAATTTCGATTTGATGACGCGCAATCAGACCGCGGGCAGTAACACCACCTTGAATCAATCGATCGAGGCGCTGCGCCGGCTTCTGGAAGTCCAGTCCGGCATCAACCTCTTGTCCGGGCTGTTGATCGAATCCTCGTTGATGACGGACGTCGCCAACCTGGCGCCGATGCGCGACCCCATAGCGTCGGCGCAGCGCAACATCGAAGGCAATTTGAAAGCACTGCCGCAGACCGAGCAGACCACGAAAATCGCGGCGCTCTATCAAAAGCTCGCGGCGGTCGCCGGCAATAACGGCATCGTCACGCAACGGACCAACGAGCTCAACCGCGAACAGGATGCCAGGCAGGTCTATGCCGCGGCAACGGCGGAGGCGGCGCGGTTGCGCCAGGCGGTCGAAGGTTCGATCGAGCGGCAGGGCAAGTTTGCGCAAGCGCTGTCGGGCCGCGCCATTTCGCAAATGCGCGTCGGCCGCATTCTTCTCATCATATTGAGTATCGCCGCGCTGGCGGCGGCCGGCCTGATCGCCTGGCTCTATGTCGGGCGCAGCATTGTCGGCCGGCTGACGCTGTTGAGCGGCGCGATGCGCCGCATCGCCGACGGCGAGGCCGATGTCGCGGTCCCGGTCGGCGGCCAGGATGAGATCGCTGGCATGGCCAAAGCGCTGCTGGTGTTCCGTCAGGCCATCGCCGAAGTCAGCGTCGCCCGGCAGCGCGAGGCCGATCGCGCCGAAGATTCCGAGCTGCGCCGGCAACGGGTCGAAGCGGCGACGGCGAATTTCGAACGCGCCGTCAACGACGTCATCCAGGCGCTCGACGGCGCCTCGAAATCCATGGACGGCTGTGCGCACATCATGGCCGACGCCGCCGACCACAATAAGACGCAGGCCTCCGCCGCCGCGACCGCGTCCGAGGAAGCGACCACGAACGTCAGCAGCGTCGCCATGGCGGCCGAGGAAATCGCCCAGTCGGTCGAGCAGATCTCGAACCAGGCCGCGCGCTCGGCGCACATCGCCCGCCAGGCTTCCGACGAAACCAAGGCGATCATCGTCACGGTGGAACAGCTGGTCGCCTCGGTCGGCCAGATCAACAATGTCAGCAATCTCATTCGCGACGTCGCCGCGCAGACCAATTTGTTGGCGCTCAATGCCACCATCGAGGCGGCGCGCGCCGGTGACGCAGGCCGTGGCTTCGCCGTCGTGGCGCAAGAGGTCAAGAGCCTCGCCGGGCAGACCGAAAAGGCGACCGGCGACATCACCCGGCAAATCTCCTCGATCGAGGTGACGACGTCGCAGGTGGTGCAAGCCATGAAGGCGATCGCCGGCACCATCGCCCAACTTGATGAAAATGCCAGCGACATTTCGGTCGCGGTGCAGCAGCAGGATGCGGTCAGCAAGGAAATCGCCCGCAGCGCCAATGCCGCCGCCGAGCGCACCCGCGACGTCTCCATGAGCGTTGTCCGGGTGTCCGATGCCGCGGCCAAGACCGATGAGGTGGCGAGCGCCGTGCTCAATGCCGGCGGCGAGCTCGCGGCGCGCTCCGGCAAGCTGCGCGCCGAGGTCGAGCGCTTCCTGGCGCAGGTTCGCGTCGCTTAGCCCATTCTCAGTAGTGCCAAGCCGCCTTGGCGTAGAAGGTTCGCGGTTGCCCGACATAGCCGCCGGCGCTTTGGGCGGTGGTGAAATACGTCACGTCGGTGATGTTCTTCACGCCGATCTGCGCATCCCAGTTCTTGGCATAGTAGCCGAGCATCGCTTCCATGACCGTCGAGCTCGGAATGAAGCCGGTGTTGGCGGTGTTGCCGAACGTCTTGCTGTTGTAGGAGAGGCCGGCGCCGATCCGGAAGCCGTTGATGCCGGCAATGGCGAAGTCGTAGGTCGACCATACGTTGACGATGTGCGCCGGCACGCCGACCGGCCAGTTGCCGACCTGGATCGGCGTCAGCGGCACCGCGGTCAGCTTGGCAGTCTGCGAGATCATGTTGGCGAGAACCTGCCATTGCGGCGTGATCTGCATTTGCAGGTCGGCGTCGAAGCCGTAGCTTTTCTGGGCGTTGAACGCGACCGTGATCGGGATGGTCGCAGTGTTCTCGGTGAAGACGTTGGTGCGCTGAATATCGAAAGCGGCCGCTGTCAGGACGATCTTGTTGTCGGGTGTCGAGAATTTCACGCCGGCTTCGTATTCGAGGCCCGATTCCGGCGCCACCAGTCCCTGTGATGTCGCTTCCGAGTTGAAATTGGTCAGATAGCTTCGCGCCACGCCGACAAACGGCGCGACGCCTGGAAGAATCTTGTACAGCGTGCCGGCGCTCCAGCTCGTGGGCTGATCGATGCGCGTCTGAACGATGCCGGGCTCGCTCGGAGTACCGTCCGCGGCGGCACGGCCTGGCACAAAGGCCAGCGGCGTCAACTGCTCGTACCAATGGTCCTGGCGCACGCCAAATCGCAGCTTCCATTGCTCGGTGACATCGATCTGATCGGAGGCATAGGCCCCGAGGTAAAGCGCACGCAGATCGTCGACCATGCCGCTGTGTTTGGCGTCGCGCAGGAAGGCAAGGCCGGCGGTCGAGGTTTCCGGAATTACCGGTGCGAAAATATTGGTGATATTCGGCAAGTCGGCAGTCGCGCGTTGATCGTTGATGCTCTGCCATTCGATCTCCGCGCCGGTCAGCAGCGTGTGGAACACCGTGCCGGTGCGGAATTTCCATACCGGCTCGAATTGGTAGGTGAGATCGTTGTCGAGATCGGTTTGCTCGCGCAACTGCCGGCCGGTGAGCATGATGCCGCTGACGGTGCCGCCGGAGTTACGCAAGATGTGGACATCGCGATAGGTGTACGACACGCGGTTGTTGATCGTGAGATAGTCGGCGATCCACCAGGCATCGGTGAGCGTGCCACGGGCGAGGTTCTGGTTGCCGTAGCTGAACGGCGTCGAATATTGCGCGGTGTTGGGCACCGCGCCGATCGGCGGGCCGTTGAGATAGACGATGCCGTAGCTGTCGGGCGTGCGTTCGATGTTGCGGTAATCGAGCGCGAATGTCGTGACGTGATTGTCCTTGTTCCATTGCAGCACCGGCCGGACTTCGTAGTTCGCGCTCTTGAGATCGCGGAAGCCGTCGGAATGCTGCAACAGGCCGTCGACGCGATAGTTCAGCCCCGGAACGGTCGTCGGCCCGGTGGCGTAGACGCTGGTCGTCCAGCTGCCGAAGCTGCCCACTTGCGTGCCGATGCCGTAGCCCGGCGTTGCCGACGGCGTGAAATGCACGATGTTGACGGTGCCGCCGGGCGGGCCGCTGCCGAACAGTGCCGAGCCCGGACCTTTCAGGACCTCGATGTAATTGACGCCGTTGACGGAATGCGGAAATCCGTTGGACTGATCGCCGTCGGGAAAGCCGTCGCTGTAAATGCGGGCATCCATGCCGCGGATGGTGTAGCGGTCGAAGAAGCCATAGCTCGACGAGCCGCCGATATTGACGCCGGAGACGTTGCGAACCGCGTCGTTCAAGCTGGTGCCGCCCTGCTCGGCGACCAGCGCGCGTGGCACGATGGTGACGCTGACCGGCAGGTCGCCAAGCGGTGTGCCGGTCTTGCTGACCGTCGTCACCGTCTGCAGCGGCACGCCGGTGCCGCCGGTGAGTCCGGTTGCGGATTCTACCGGCGCGGGTTGCGCGCTGGCCGTCGCCGCGTCAGCGGCGGCGGCGCGTTTCGTCCGGGTGACCTTCGGTTTCTGTTTCGGGGCGCTGACGACGATCTCGGGGACCGTGGTGGAGGGCGTCGCCGCCGCCTGCTGGATCGCTTGCTTGATTTCTTGGGCGTGGATTTTCAGGACCGCGCCAAGCCCGATTGCTATCGCCAGCGCCGACACCGCCGCTTCACTGCGAAACGCACGCAGCCGCGCCTTGAGTTTCTTCTTGGCCCCTGACACCAACGCCCCCATTCCCACTTTAGAACCATGAAAAAGTACATATATTTCAATTAGTTGTAGCGGGGCCAAGAAGAGGCTGACAAGGCGAAAACGTATTCGCACAGTCGAAGATAATTATAACAATTCAAAACTGCTGCCGAATTCTTGTTTGTATGTCTTCTAAACGGCAACAATGCGCGAGAAATTCTTGTTGTTTGCCAATCCTATCGACATCGCAAAAATTGCATCGGCACGCACAATATGTCCGCGTTCGATGTGTGTCCCGCAAGACACGCACCAGAGTTTTATTGGCAGCGGTCAAATGCGGTGACGAAATTGCAGCCGCTCGTTCAGGCTAATTCACGATCCGCACATAGTCGGCGTAGACCGGCTCCCACATCTTGGCCTTGATCGCGGCGGTGAGCGCTTCGTCCGACGTGACATCCGCAAGCCCGTCGGCCTGCGCTTGCTTGGCGACGGCCATCGCGACATGGAATGAGAGCTCGCGCGACCGCACCAGCGGCGGCAAGAGGTTCGCTTGCGGGTCGTGCTTGGCCGGAGACATTTCGGCAATGGTGCGCGCGGCGGCGAGGAACATGGCGTCGGAAATGCGGCGCGCCTTGGCGGCGATGGCGCCGAGCCCGATGCCCGGATAGACGTAGGCATTGTTGGTCTGGTCGACGCGGAAGGCGTGGCCGTCGCGCTCGACCGGCGAGAACGGACTGCCGGTGCCGATCACGGCGTGGCCTTCGGTCCATTCCATGAGATCCTGCGGCGTCGCTTCGGCCCGGTCGGTCGGGTTCGACAGCGGAAAGATCACCGGCCGGCGCACGCGATCGGCCATGGCGCGCACCACCGCCTCGTGAAATGCATGCGGCTGGCCCGACGTGCCGATGAGCACGGTCGGCCGCGCATTGGCAACCACGTCGCCGAGGCCGATCCGGTCCGGCGATGCCAAGGTCCACGACGACAGCGCGGCGCGCTTCTGCACGAAGGGCGTTTGGAACGGCTGCAGGCCCGTCATGCCCTCGACCAGTAAGCCGTCGCGGTCGACCAGATAGAAGCGGCTGCGCGCTTCGGCCTCCGCAACACCGGCATCGACCATCGCCCGCAACAGCAGCGCGCAAATGCCGGTGCCGGCGGAGCCGGCGCCGAGCACCGCGACGCGCTGCTCGGTGAGCGGCGTGCCGGTGACATTGATCGCGCTCAACAGCGTGCCGACGGCGATCGCCGCGGTGCCCTGGATGTCGTCGTTGAAGGTGCAAAGGCTGTCGCGATAACGCGCCAGCAGCCGGTTGGCGTTGCCGATGGCGAAATCTTCCCAATGCAGCAGCACATGCGGCCAGCGCTCGCGCACGGCAGCGACAAAGGTGGCGATGAACGCATCATAGGCCTCGCCGCGCATCCGTTCGTGCTGCCAGCCGATATATTGCGGATCGTCCAGGTGCTCGCGGCTGTCGGTGCCGACATCGAGGATGATCGGCAGCGTCGTTGCCGGGTGCAGTCCGGCGCAGGCGGTGTAGAGCGCGAGCTTGCCGATCGGGATGCCCATGCCGCCGGCGCCCTGGTCGCCGAGGCCGAGGATGCGCTCGCCGTCGCTGACGACGATGGCTTCGACGCCGTCGAAGCGCGGATTGCCAAGAATGCGGCGGATGTCGTCCTGGTGCGGATAGCTGAGAAACAGGCCGCGGGGTTTGCGGAAAATGCTCGAGAATTGCTGGCAGCCGAGACCGACCGTCGGCGTATAGACGATCGGCATCATCTCTTCGATGTTGCGGGTCAGCAGCGCGTAGAACAGGGTCTCGTTGGTATCCTGCAAGCCGCGCAGGAAGACGTATTTCTGGATATCGCTGCCGAGCTTGCGGAAGGCGTCGAGCCGGCGTTGCAGCTGGTAGTCGAGCGTGGCGACGTGGGGCGGCAACAGGCCGTGCAGCTCGAACGCATCGCGCTCGGCCTCGGTGAAGGCCGTGCCCTTGTTGAGCAGCGGGTCGTTGAGAAGCTCATAGCCGCTGAGCGCCGTGCGGACCGTCTGCAAAGAATGATCGTTCATCGGCCCCGGCTCCCCAGCCGAGCGAGACGATACTCTCGAACGGCGAAATTCCATAGCGTGGCAATGGCCGCGCCGTCACGCCCCGGTGACTGCGAGCAGCGCTTCCTTGATCTTTGCCACCGCAAAGTGTCCCACGGTTTCCAATTCGACATGCGGAAGGTTGGGTAGCTCGTTTGCTGCCACGACAGCATCGACGATCGCCGGTCCGTCGACCGCGAACGCTTCGCTGATCGCTCCTTTCAACTCGCCGGGCTTCGTCGCCTTGAAGCCGTGGCCGCCGCAAGCCCGGGCAAGCGCCGCGAAGTCCGGATTGGGAAATTCGATGCCTTGCTTGAACGGCGGCAGGCCTATGGATTCCGCCTCCAACGTGATCAGCCCGAAAGCCGAATTGTTATACACGACCGCCTTCACCGGCAGCTTGTGGTGGACGGCGGTGAGGAACTCGCACATCAGCATGTTGAAGCCGCCATCGCCGCAAAGGGCAACGACCTGCCGCGAACGATCCAGCGCCTGGATGCCGTTGGCCTGACCGAGCGCCGTTCCGACCGCGGCATTGTTGAAGGAGCCGATGATCCGCTGCGAGCCGCTCTGGCGTATCCAATTGGCCGACCACAGCGTGTTGAGCCCGGTATCGAAAACAAAAACCGCATCGCGTTTTGCGAGGTCGCTGACCGCCCGCGCGACGGCCTGCGGATGGATGACATCCTTGCTGCGTGCCGGATCGGCTTGCCTGTCCAGCATCTCGTCCCACTTCCGGCGCTCGTTGGTCACGCGGTCGAAGAATTTTGTATTGCTTTTGGCCGCGACCCGGCCGAGCAGCAGCTTGAGCGTCGGCCGCACCGAGCCCAGCACGCCGAGCGCGGTCGGCGTACGCCGTCCGAGCGCTTGCGCCCTTTCGTCGATCTGGATGACGGAGCTTTTGTGCGGCAGGAATTCCGCATACGGATAATCGGTGCCGAGCATCAGCAGCAGCTCGCAGTGCATGACGGCATTGTAGACGGCTTTGGTGCCGATCATGCCGATGCCGCCCATCCAATGCGGGTCATCGTAGGGCATGATGTCCTTGCCCTTGACCGAATGGATCAGCGGCGCCTTGAGGCGATCGGCGAGTGCGCGCAACTCGTCCGCGGCGCCGTGGCATCCGGCTCCGCACATGATGACGACGCTGTCGGCCGCGTCCACCCGGCGGGCGATGTCGGCAATGTCGGCTTCGTTCGCTGCGAACTCGGACCTCGGCCGCAATGTCGAGATGCTGGAGACCGCGCCGTCGACCTTTGCGGCGATGACATCCTGCGGCAGTGTCAGGTGGGCGACGCCGCGCCCCGCATAGGCGGCGGCGATCGCCTGGTGAATGACGGCCGGTGCCTGCGACGGCGAAGATACGGTTTCGGTGTAAAGCGAGACGTCGCGAAACAGCAGATCCGGCTCGGTCGTCTGGATAAAGTCGGTACCGTGCATCTTGCGCGCCATGTCGCCCGAGAGCGCGAGAACAGGCGCGTGGTCGCGGCTCGCTTCATAGAGACCGGCGACAAGATGCGTGCTGCCGGGCCCCGTCGTGCCGGCGCAGACCCCGAGGCGTCCGGTAAGCTTGGCTTGGCCGGAGGCGGCAAGTGCCGCGCCTTCCTCGTGGCGGACGCCGACCCATTCGATGTCGCTGCGGCGGACCGCGTCGGCAAGCGGATTGAGGGAGTCGCCGATCAATCCGAAGATATGCTTGACCCCGAGCTGCTGGAGCGTGCCGACAAGAATGTCCGCAACCGTCTGGGACATCGGTGCCTCCTTTTTCCGCTAAGCAGTCTCCTGCGTCAGCCCTCGACGTCGGTTTCCGGCCGATCGGTGCCGGCCGACAGCTCTTCGTGCCAGCGGCCGTTGGCGTCTTCCCACGAGATGGTCCGGGTTTCTCCCGGCACGTGCTGTTCGCGGGCGGCGCGCTCCGCCGCTTTGCGGGCGAGGTCGTGGGACGGGAAGGCCTCGGAGAAGACGCCGTCGACCTTGTAGGCCCAGCCGCCGTCGTGCTCGACGATTTGATAAGTGATCTTGGTCATGGTTCACGCCTCATGGATGTGTCGATGATCGCCGCGGTTCGAGCGCTCGGCAAGCGCGTTTCGGTTACCTAAGTCATGCGGGGCGCGGATGGAACTTTCGCAGCGCCCCGAAACCGAGCACGACGAAGATCGCCAGCACGATAACCTGGGCGACGATGAACGGCGGCTCCGTCTGGTGCGGCGCCAGCGCCTCCAGGAAACCGATCTTTTCAAACGCCTGGATGACGCCGACGAAGACATTGAGGTAGATCGCCACCATGGCGGCGATGACATAGATCCATCGCCAGATGCCGGTCAGGTGCAGCAAATAAAGGGCGATGACGGCGACCGCCAGCACCACCAGCGATATGATGCCGACGCCCTGCGCCGGCGTAAACGTGGTGTTGTGAAAGAAAAATCCGGTGACGCTGGTGAGGATCAGCGCCAAAAGCGCGAGCGCCGTCCAGCCGGGCGCGCTCTTGCCCTGCACCATGGCGAACGCGACGATGACGCCGGCAACGATCCCGACCAGGCTGATCAGGACATGAATGACCGTGAATGTGTGGACTGACAGACCGAGGATCATGACGCACCTCTCCGAATGGCAATAAATTGCTCCGTGATTACAGCGCTACAAGATTGAGCCTATCAGGCTTCCATGTGGTTTTCTTGCGACCTCAGGCCGGCGATGCTCCGCTATTCTCGCGCTTTCGCCGCGCCTCGTAAGCCCGCAAATGCGCATAGGCGATCCGCAGCAACGGAAAGTCGTTCGGCCCGCCGCCGCCGCGCCGGATCAGATCGCCGAGGATATGATCGGCCTCGGTCGGCGCGCCGCGCTCGATGTCGCGCAGCATCGAGGCCGCGAACGTCGAGCCCGGCATGGTCAACATGCCTCGGTTTCGCGTCATCGCCGCAGCACTCGGCGCAAAGCCTCGCGCCGCGGCGATGCCGGCGCATTCATCGAGCAGCGCCAGTGACAAATTTTCAGCGCCGGCGGCGACGATGTCGCCAACGGCGGCCCGCATCAGGCAATTGCTTCCGGCCATGGTGGCGATGAGAACCCACTTCTCCCACATCTCCTGCAGGATGGTTTTGCTCAGGCGTGACTCGAATTTGGCGCCCGAGAAGGTCGCTGCGATGGCTTCGGCGCGCGGCGAGGTTTCGCCGTTCTGTTCGCCGAACGACAGGCCGTGGGTGTCGTTGAGATGCAGGATGTGTCCGTCGCCGTCGAGGGTAACGGAAATCACGCATTGTCCGCCGAGCACGGCGCCGGCGCCGAAACGTTCGCCGAGGTCATCCATATGGGCCATGCCGTTGAGAAGCGGCAGGATCGCGGTGTTTGGCCCGACGGCCGGCGCGAAGGAATCGACGGCGGACTTAAGGTCATAAGACTTGCAGCTCAGCAGGATCAGATCGAACGGCGCGCGCAGCGCATCGGCTGTCACGGTCGGCGGTGCCGGCATTGTCGCATCGCCGAAACGACTGCGAATAACGAGTCCGGTTTTGCCAAGCTGCGCCTGTCGCCGCGGCCGCACCAGGAACGTCACATCGCGGCCGGCCTGCAACAGCCTGCCGCCAAAATAACCGCCGATCGCACCGGCGCCGACGACCAGGATACGCATGGCACCTTCAGCTGTTTAATGATCCTGCGCCACGTCGATCAGCGTGCCGTCCGGGTCGGCCAACTGAACAGCACCGTGCGGGCATTTCTGCAACAGCGCCAGCCGCGCGGCGCCTTCGGCATCGAACGGGATCGGTTTCGGCGCCAGCTGGATATTGGTCTTCGCAACCACGTCGCGATTGGCTTCGAAGGCCTTGATATCGGGGACGCGAAAGCCGATGTGGTCCATGCCCGGCTGCTCGATGCCGGCGCCGTTGAACGAGGAAATCTTCCACGGCACGATCGCCATGGTCATGCGGCCGTCGGTCAGATGATAGCCGCCTTCCTCGGACGGCAGGTTGCGCGCCTCGAGCTCGAACAGGTCGGTGTAGAAATCGGCGAGCCGCTCCGCCTCGCGGGCGCGGATGGCGAAATGGCTGAAGGTGGTTTTCTGCTTCCACTCGCCCTTGCTCCAATCTCCCTTGGCATAAACCTCGGCGCGGTTCTCATGGCCGGGCTGCGAGAGGTCGAAATAATTGCCGGCCGGATCGTGGGCGCTGTAGCTGGCGAACGGCCGGTTGCCGGGCCGTTTGACGATCTCGATGTCGGGATATTTTTTCGCGACCTTGCCGCGGACCTTATCCAGGTCTTCCACCTCGATGCCGAAATGATCGAGACCGGCCTTGCGACCGCCGCGCCGCGGAATGAGCGTCATGCCGACATAGCCATCGCCGACCGAAATGGCGCCGATCTCGCGCGCGGTATCGCCCGACGCTTTCAGCCCGAACATGGCGCGATAGAACATGCCGAGCAAGGTGTAGTGGTCACTGGTGATGGCGAGATGATTGAGCTTACCGAGCATGATGGTTCCTTGGTTTGATTTGCGAAATCAGTCGACCAGGCGCGTGAGGCCGGGCACCACGATCTTATCGGGCGTGATGTCGGTCTTGATGTCGCCGAGCCCTTTCATGGCATTGATCAGGTTCTGCATGCGCGCGCGGGAGATTGCGTTGGTCGGCGCGAAATAATTGATCTTGCGCAGATAGTCATAGCTGCGCTCGACTGGTTCGCGCGCCGACCTCATCTCCTTGACCAGAATATCGACCGCCTCCGTCCGGTTGGCCGGATCGTCGAACCAGGCGACGCTTTTGTCGATGACCGCGAGCAGCTTGACCAGCGTATCGCGATGCGCCGCCGCATAGGCAAGCGAGACGTCGGTCCCGGAAAACGGCAGGTCGGGCGCATAATCCATGATCATGCCGACACTGTGGAAGCCTGAGTCCTCGGCGAAGAAACTGACCGGCGGTGCCAGCAGGGTGGCGTCGGCGGCGCCGGATTTCAGCGCCGCGAAGCGGCCCGCGGTATTGCCGACCACGGTGATGTCGTAGTCGCCGTCTTTCAGTCCGTTGGCTTGCATGATGCGCTCGAGATAAACGCGGTTGATGTCGACCAGGCCGCCGATGCAGATGGTCTTGCCCTTGAGATCCTTCACCGTGGCGATGGTCGGCTTGGCCATCATCTCGTAAGCGGAAACCTGGCCGACAATGCGCAGGAGGCCGACCGGCGCGCCTTTTTCGACGGCGTGGATCGGCTCGACCACACCGACATCGGCGACGATGTCGAGCGAGCCTGCGGACAGCTGCTGCACCAGGCCGGACGCGGTCGGCACATAGATGACGTCGAGCGTAATGCCGGCGTCGGCGAAGAAGCCTTTCTGGATGCCGATATACCAGGGCCAGCCGACCGCATTGGCGGCGCCGATCATTCCGGTCGAGATGGTCTCGGCGGCCTTGGCCGATGGCGTCCCGAGAGCGAGGACGCAACATAGCGCGCCGATGAATTGCGTCAGTCGCGACAAGGCCATGGCCGTTCCTCCCGAATTGTCCGCGCTTCTTGCGTCGCGGTGTGTCGCACCTTGCCGGTCTTTTCAGCTTGCGACAATGCGGCGGAGCGTCATTCACGCAGCCGGGGCATGGCGCGGCACCAAAAGGTTGGCGGTGAACATTTGCACCACTTCGTCGTTCTGATTGAATGTCGTGTTCTTCACCCGGATCATGCCGCGATCGGGTTTTGATTTCGACGGCCGCACTTCGAGCACCTCGCTCTTGACGCGAAGCTCGTCGCCGGGCCGCACCGGGAGCGACCAGCTCATCTGGTCGAAGCCGACGCCGAGAATGCCGCCGGCCGGTCTGAACTCGCCGTCGACCAGAAGCCGCATGGTCATCGCGGCGGTGTGCCAGCCGCTGGCCGCCAGTCCCTTGAACGGCGATTGCAGCGCCGCGACTTCGTCGAGATGGTAGAATTGCGGATCGAACTCTTTGGCGAAGGCGATGATCTCTTCCTTGCTGACGCGCTTGCGGCCGGACAGATAAACTTGCCCCACGGCGTAATCTTCCAGAAATTGCTGCTTCATCGTGCGACCCGCTCCCGCGTGAACCACGCACCGCCGGCCACCGCCGCGGCGTTGATCAGGCCGAACGTAGCAAGCGCAACCGACAGCGCAATAAAAACCGCCGTGAGATCGCCGGTCCAGCGCAGCGCCAGCCAGCCGCCGAATGCTGCGATGACGAGGCGCGCCATGTTGGCGAGGAACGGCCACAGCAAGCGGCCGGCGCCTTGCGAGGCAAAATAGAGCGCCATGCCGAGCCCGAACAGGCCATAGGCCGGGCCGACCACATGCAGATAGCGCGATCCGGCATCGAGCATCGCCGGCGCGGTGTCGAACAGCGACAGCCAGACGACCGGAAACGCGGCAGCGCTTAGCCCGATGAGCTCGCAGAGCGCGGCGGCGATGGCCGCGCCGATCCAGGCCACGCGCAAGGCGCGATCGCGGCGGCCGGCGCCGATATTGGTGCCGACCATGGCGACCAGCGGGCCGCCGAGACCGAACACCAGCGGGATCAAGAGATATTCGAGGCGCGAGCCGGTGCCATAGCCCGCGATGGCCGCCGGGCCGAAGGTGCCGACGAGGCCGGTTGCGATGGCGATGGTGAGATTGGTCTGCACGGTGATCAGGGCTGCGACCGCGCCGACGCGCAAAATGTCGGCGAACAGCGGCCAACGCAGATGGGTGCCGAAAAGCGAAAGCCGCACGATGCTGCGCCCGGAGCGCAGATAGGCCGCGAGCGCCACGCTGCCGACCGCGTAATAAATCAACACCGCAACCGCGCCACCGGCGACGCCGAGCCGCGGCAATGGCCCGAAGCCGAAGATCAGGCACGGCGACAGCGGGATCAGCACGGCGACCCCGATGACCGTGACCAGCGCCGGCACCGCCATATTGCCGGTGCCGCGAATGACATTGGCGAGCGAGTTGAACAGCCAGACCAGGATTGCGCCGGAGAAGACGACGCCCGAATAGGTCAGCGCCGCATCGAGCGACGCGCCGCTGCCGCCCATCGCCGTGTAGAGCCATCGCCCGCCAAGCAAGAGCGCAACCGTAAAGGTAAGGCCGAACAGCAGCGCGATGACCAGCGCATGCAACGCCAGCGCGTCGGCATCGGCGCGGCGTCCGCCGCCGAGCGCGCGTGCAATTGCCGACGAAATGCCGCCGCCCATGGCGCCGGCCGACATCATCTGCATCAGCATGAGCAGCGGAAACACCAGCGCCACGCCGGCCAGCGGATCGGTGCCGAGCTTGCCGATGAAATAGGTCTCGACCAGGCCGACCGACGTTTGCGCCAGCATCACCAACACGTTCGGCGCGGCGAGGCGAATGAGCGTCGCGGCGATCGGTCCCTCGATCAGCGCGCGGGTGCGCGGGTCATACTTTTTTTCCGAAATGGCGGCCGCCGCCACGGCCGGCTGAGGGGAGGCGAGATCCAACGACGACATTCCAGCACTCCCGCTGAACCGAATGGGCATCCGCCGTATTGAACGACACAGCATATAGGAGTATATACGCCTATATCAAGCGATCAAGATCGAGATACCGGAGCAGCCATGCAATCAGCTTCGACCAATCCTGCGGCTTGCAATTGCCTGGCGCTGCGCCAGGCAACCCGCCATGTCACGCAATTCTACGACCAATTCATCAGCCCCCTCGGGCTGCGCGCCACCCAGTATTCGATTCTTGCAAGGCTGCGGCGCAGAGGCGCGATGACGATCAATGCGCTGGCTGCCGAGCTGGTCATGGACCGCACCACCTTGGGGCGGAATATCCTGCCGCTGCAGCGCGACGGCCTGATCGCCGTGGGGCCGGGACAAACGGACCGGCGCAGCAAGGAGCTGCGGCTCACGCACGCCGGGCAGGAGCGCTTTGCGGCCGCGCAGAAAGGCTGGACCAAGGCGCAGGCGCAGTTCGAGCGCGCCTACGGCGCAAAACGCGCCAAGGCGCTGCGCACGCTGCTTGAAGACGTGACGTCGCGCGAGCTGACAGCCGGCTAAAATAGGTTACAGCGCCGCCACGGTCTGCACCTCGAGCAGATAATCCGGGTCCGCCAGCCGCGTGATGATCAGCAGCGTGTTCGGCGGCGAGCCGCCGGGAAACATCTTTGGAAATTCCCGGGTGCGCCAGGTGCGGAACGCAGCCGCGTCCTCGGCGCGCGTCAAATAGCTGGTGAACTGTACGACATTGTTCCAGTCAGCGCCGACCGCGCGCAGCGCCATGAGGATATTGGCGTAAACTTGCACGGACTGCGCCTCGATATCGCCCTTGCCGACGGTCTTGCCGGACGCGTCGCTCGGCACTTGGCCGGCGATGAAGACGATCTGCTGCGTCCGCGCTTGCGCAATATGCGAATAAGTCCCGGGCGGCTTGGCCAGCCCGTCGGGATTGAAGATCTTGATGTCGGCCACTTTGGTCCTCCCAATGTTTCTGATTGTCGCTCAGGCGTAGCGCGAAAAATCGCGCCCTTCCTTGACCACGAATTCGAGCAGAAATGGCGCGCCTGTCTCGGTGACGCCGACCGCGTCCTTGATGGCGCCGACGATGTCGCCGGGCTTTTCCACGCGCGTCGCCGCGACGTTGAGGCCCTCGGCGACTTTCTTGTAATTGCCGCCGACCGTCATGGCGCCGTATTTCTCGTCGGAAATTTTCAAGACATCGCGCTCTGCGCCCATCACGCCGTTGTTGAACACGACTGTGAGAATGGCGATGCGGTTGCGCGCGGCGGTCTCGATGTCCATGCCGGTCATGCCGAACGAGGCGTCGCCCATCACGTTGATGCAATGTTTTTTAGGCGCGGCGAGTTTCGCGCCCATGGTGATGCCGAGCCCGTAGCCGAGCTGGGTCGACTTGCCCCAGCCCATATAGGAGCCGGCGACCGTGGTCTCCCAGAACGGGATCATCTGCTCGCGCGGGCTGCCGGAATCATGCGTCATGATCACGTTGTCGCGGTCGAGCGTGCGCATCATGTCGCGGATGACGCGGTATTGGTTGAGCGGCATCTCGTCGGAGTTGAGGAATTTTGCCCATTCGTCGAGCCAGGCCTTCTTGCCGGCGGCGACTTCTTCCTTGAGCGAATTGAGCGCGTTGCCGCCGCCCGGCCCTTTTTGTTTGGCGACCTCGGCAATCAACGCATCGATGACGAGAGCGGCGTCGCCGACCACGGCGAGATCGGCGCGATATTCCTTGTTGATGTCGCCGGCGTCATTGGTGGAATGAATGATGGTCTTGCCCGCCGGCACGGCGGGTCCGAAATTGGTGATGGTAAGGCTCGAGCCAATCGCCATGACGACGTCGGACTTTTTCATGAAATCGGCGAACACTTTTGAGCGCGAACGCGTGGCGCCGCCGAGCGCCAGCGGATGGCTGTCGGCAATCGCGCTCTTGCCCGGATTGGTGGCGACCACCGGCGCCGGCAGCAATTCGGCGAGCGCCGCGAGCTTGTCGCCGGCTTCGGCATAGTGCACGCCCTGGCCGGCCCACAGGATCGGGTTTTTGGCCGCGAGCAGCATCTCGACGGCTTGCTTGATCGCATCCGGGTCCGGCGCCGTGCGCTGCACCGGCACCGGCTTGTAAATCAGCTCGCCCTTGAATTCTGCCTCGGCTATTTCGTCCGGCACTTCGATCAGCACCGGGCCGGCTTTGCCGGTGCGCATCGCCTGATAGGCGCGCCGCATCAGGTCGGGCAGTTCCTGCACGTTGTGCGCCAGCGCCGACCATTTGGTCACCGGCCCATAGACGGCGGCGGCGCGGAACGCCGGGCGCACATATTGCTTGGCGAGCGGCATGCCGCCGGAAATGATCAGCAGCGGTACGTTCTCGGCATAGGCCTGCGCGATGCCGGGGAAGGCGTTCTCGATGCCGGGGCCCGCCTGGGCGCCGAACACGCCGTTCTTCTTGCCGCGCTTGATGCGCGAATAGCCGTCTGCGATGCCGACGCCGACGCGCTCCTGCCGGCACAGGATCGGGCGGATGTCGATCGCCGCGCACGGCTCGATCACCTGGTTGCGCGGATAGCAGGAGAAAAATTCGGTGCCTTCGCGCTTGAGAATATCGGCAATGACTTCGGCGCCATTCATGTGCGTTCATCCCTGACTTGTCTTATTGTGCGATCGGTGAAATTCTTCCGTATTATAGCGAAGTCGGAGCGTGAGTATAACCATGGTGCGGCAAGTTTGGCTCGGCGTCGTTCTGGCATTTGCGTTCGCCGCCGCGCCGGCGCGGGCAGGGGACCTTTGGGGCTGCAACGACACCGCCTATTGGTGCACGCGCGACGCGATTTATGCGCAATTCAAGCTGATCGCCCGTCTCGAGGCCGATCCCGACATCGATGAGGGCGTCAAGGGGCCGCTGATCACCGCGGCGCGCGCCGAGATTCATCGTTTGCGCGCAACAATCAGCGAGCCGCCGCCGCACGCCTGGGCGACGATCGGTACGCCGCTGCCCGAGAGGCCGGCGCCGTGTTGCTATACGCGCAAGCCGCTTTATCTCCGCTGAGCGGGTTGAGGCGCAAAGCGTCCGGATCGGAAGCAGACATGGTCAGTTCGCATGGCTGTTTCGTCTGGTACGAGTTGACGACGACGGACGTTGAGGCTGCCAAGGCCTTCTATGCCGCGGTTGTTGGCTGGGGCAGCCGTGACGCGTCGATGCCTGGCGCGACTTATACGCTGTTCACCGCCGGAGAGGATTCGGTCGCTGGACTGACGGGTCTGTCGGCCGAGGCGCGCCAAATGGGCGCGCAGCCGCGCTGGATGGGCTATGTCGGCGTCGACGACGTCGATGCCGCGACCGACAGACTAAGGCATCTGGGCGGCACCGTATATGTCCCGCCGACAGATGTTCCCGAGATCAGCCGATTTTCGATCGTCGCTGATCCACAAGCGGCGACGCTGGCCTTGGTCAAGGGGCTGAACGCCGGCCGAGAGCAATCCGCTGCGCTGAGCTCCCCCGGCCATGTCGGCTGGCACGAATTGTCCGCCGTCAATTGGGAAAAGGCGTTCACGTTTTACGGCGAGCTTTTCGGTTGGCAGAAAGCTGACGCCGAAGTCGGCGGGATCGGCACCTATCAATTATTCTCTGCTGGAGGCCAGATCATCGGCGGCATGTCCAACAAACCTCCGACGGTGCCGATGCCGTTCTGGCTTTATTACTTCAATGTCGGCGACATCGACGCCGCGGCAGAGCGCGTCAAGGCCGGCGGCGGCAAAATTCTTGAGGGCCCGCTCGAAGCGCGAGGCGGTAACCGGATCGTCCGCTGCACGGACCCCCAGGGCGCCATGTTCGCGCTGCGGACGGGCCGCCCCGAAGCAATCGGCTATTTCGGGCGTGCGGCAGCCGACGATCCTGCCGCCACGCGTTTGTTTGTACCCAAGAAGCCCGGACCGAACGGGTAGTCCATCAGATTGTCAACGGGGCGCTTCCGGTTTCACGCCGCGGCCGAGCGCGAATTGACCGACCGGGCCTTCGACGTGAAACTGCAGTCCCGTCATTTTCGCGAACAATTCGATATTGGTGGTGCCGATCGCGCAGCCGCCGAGACCCATATCGGTCGCCATGACGTAAAACGTTTGCAGCAAGGCGCCGACGTCTTTGAGAATGAGCGCATAGGCGATGGAACTGTATTTCCATGCTACCCGGCCGAAGCGCGCCGCAATGGTGATCAGGATTTGCGGCGCGGCGGACACGCCCATGGCGAATTCGGCGCCCCTGAGCAGCGCGTCGAGCTGATGGCCGCGGGTCTCGATCAGCACCAGCGCGTGAGTGCCGGCATCGTAGTGATAGAAGCCGCGCGGCAGCCCTTCGCAGGTGTCGACGGCGAGATAGAGCTCGAGCTCGTAGCTGGCGCCGCCCGAAGGATAGGGCCGCGCGGTGTAAGTGAGCTCCGGACCGCCGCCGCCCTGGTCAAGCGGCGCCTTGAATTCCGACAGGACGCGGGCGGTGCTGTCGAGAAATCGCGCCAGCTCGGCAAGCGTGATCGGCCGCTGGTTATCGAAATCGCGTGTTGAATGACGTTCGCGTAGAAGCTTCGCGGCTGGCGATGACACCCCCACAGGTACGGCTGAGACTTCGCGCAGATCGATCTTCTTCCCAGGCCAATACGCGCGCACGGCCGGCAGCGGAGCGATGGCGTCCGCATAGGGATAAGCGCCGCCCAGCGGATTGGCGTGGCGGCCCTCGGTGCTGCGCGCGTGGAACACAAGATCGTGGAAGTCCCACAATACGAGGGCGTCGTCGCCCTCGGCCGGCCGCAGCCCATCGCCGTCGGCGTCGATCTTGAAAAGGATTTGGCAGTCGACGAGGAGGGCGAGAAGCTCAAGCCCCGAAAAATCATTTTGCCGGCGGAATTGTTTGATCTGTTGCGGCGTGACCAGCAACGCCAAAGCAGCCGCAATCCTCGGATCGCAGATTTTGAACAGGGCGCCGGCGCGCGGCGATTCCAGAACCATCTCGTTGGCGCGCCGCCGCATGTAGGCGAACCGTGACAGCACCAGCGTGTCAGCATTGCCGAGTTGCGGCAGCTGCGGCCAATAATCCGGCAGCTGAGGCTCGATGACGACCAGATCCTCGCCTCGCGCGCGCCCGAGGCGGTACTCGACGAGACCGCGCCCCGCCAAGCGCCGGACGAGGACAAGGACTTCTTTATCGGTTTCGTGGCTTCCGGGCGCAAACGCGCTCAATGGCAGGCCGACGCGCAAATCCTTCGCGCGTTCCTCCGCTGCCGCGCTGAACTTTCCCAGGCCCAGCGAAACGCCGTCGAACAGCGCGGCGATGTCGCCGCCCGCCTGCGCCTGCAGCGTGACGTGGCTCAGGAGGCGAACGGAAAGCGTTGCCGCCGCGCGTCGCCCACTCTTTCTTCGCGGAGCGCGCACGACGGGACGGCCTCAGGTGTGAGGATGAAGCGGATTAAGCTCGCTTTCCGGAATCGGTGTGTCGCGCAATCCGAGCTTGACCGGCACGTCATAAAGCCGGCCGGGCCCGAAGCGCCGATAGAAATGACGCAAGCCTGGAACGATGACGCGGGCCACCGGCGTCTCGATGTCGGGCCGCGTCTGATCGAGCACCAGGAAATCGAGGCCGGCGCGCTTGGCGATATCCACGCACGCAAGCGCCTGCTCGCGCGTGTCGAGACTGCCGAACTTCATATCGACGTGCGGCCGGATCGCCGGTTTGCCGTCCGGGATCAAATAGGGATGCTCCTTGAGGCGAAACGGGCCGGCGCTGTCATTGCTTGATTGCCCCGCATCGCGAAGCCCCATCAGGCCGAGCGACAGGAATTGATTGACCTCGGTCAAACTGCGCAGCAGCGCGATACGCGGATCGAAGTGCGAGCCGGAGCCGTATTCGACGAACTCCTGCCCGTTTTGTGTCGAATACGACATCGCCACATAGCTCGGAATGCCAAGATCGCTCGTGATGTCGAGTACCCACAGCCGGCGTCCGGTTTCGGCAAGCTGGTTTTTCAGATCGCGGACGTAAGAATCGCCGAACTGGTCCAAGTCCAATTCCGTCCGCTGCGAGCGGTTGTACCACCAGATGGCGTAGGAATCCCGTTCCACCAGCTCGAGGAATCCCTGGACGATCGCCTCTTCGAGCGTATTGCCGGCGGCGCAGCCGTTGGAATCGGCGTGCATATGGCTGTCGGATGCGTCAGTGTGGAAAAAATACAGCATCCCGGTCGGCAAATATTTGAAGCGCTGATCGCGCAGCGACCACACCGGCGTCCATTCGATCTTGGCATTGGGATCGAACGGCGGCGGGGTCGGGGTCACGTCCTCTTCGCTTGGGGGGCGCCGGTACTGCGCTTCGCTGAACAGCAGGACGTCGTTCGGCCAAATGGCCTCGCCGGGCGCGAAGTCGGCAAACCGCCGCGCCACCCTGACCTCGTCGCCCTGGAAGATTCCCGAATAGCGCTCGATCGCCTCCATCAGCGCGCTGGCTTCGCCTTGCTCGGAGGTGCTGCCCTTGCCGAAGCTGCCGCCGCTGCGTCCCGAGCGCAACTCATGGATCGACTTGGCGGGTCCGGAGAAATTATGCGAGGCGTAGTAGTTGGTGTTGAGCGGCAGGTCGACTTCGACCCGTTCGAGCTTCGACACCACGCCGGTGAGCGGGCTCACGTGCTTGCGGTATTTCGCCACTGTTGCCCGCGACGAAACGCTGCGGTAGCCGCCGCTGGTCATGATCGGCTTGGCGCCGGCGGTCAGTACGAGCGGCACCGGCTCGCGGCGCGGATCGCGCAGCTTCTTCGGGCCGCAGGAAGGGCATTGCGGCCGGCGCGGTACGTAGTGCTTGACGATGGTCGGGCCAGATAAATCGAGGCTGATCAGATGATCGTTCAGCGGCGTGCGGAAATCGCTGGCGATCGCCTTGGCAATCTCGACGGCCGCAAGCTCGATGCCGCTATGGCCGAGCGAATCTTTGGCGAGCGGCGATACCGCGACGCGACGCGCTTCCCGCCGGTCGAGCATCGCCCTGACCTCGCGGTTCCTTTTCATCCGCTCGGCGAGACAGGTCCAGCACGGACCTTTGCCGGGACTGAATACCGGCCCGACCAGGGGAAAAACTCCGGATGGCTGAACCAGCAGCCACGGCGTGCGGCCGGACAGGTGTTGCCGGTTTAGTTGCTCGAGTTGCCCTTCGAGATAATCGTCGACCAGGACGACCGTGAGGTCGGCGGAGCGATCGACGACGCGGACACCGAGTTTTTTCAACGCCGCGCCAAGCTGCTTGGCGCCCTTGGCATCGACCGACTGAACGCGCACCTTGCACGTCTGTAGATTTTTTGCCGCCATTTCCAACGGAATGCCCAGCGTCGCCCAATAGCCGGCGGCGGCGTCGACGGCGGTTTTCCGTTTCGGCACGATGTAGCGGCGGTCGATCAGGCGCTTGATGGCCTGGTCGACCACGTCGGCCGGAAATTGTTTGGTCAGCTCGCGGACGATCTGGCCAAAGTTTTTTCCCGCAGCGATGGCGTCGGCGACGATGCAGAACAGCTCACCGTGCAAAAAGAATTTGCGGTCTTCGGAATAAAAGCACACCGCGTCGGGCGGTAGCACATAGACGGAGTAATTCGGCGCGAATTGCGGAACGTCTTTGTCGTTGAACCGCGTTGTGCTGGGAGCTAGATCGCCTGCCACCACGCCGGCGTGCACGCCGCTATGCTTGTTGCCGCCAGTGTGGGTCGCCATAGCGAGGCAGATACTCTCGAATTGTGGAACCGCCGTGGTCTAACTCGCACGCCGGTGCTTGTCGACGTTGTTGGCCACTGCTGCAGCCTGGGCCATAACCAAAGCAGAATGGGCCGGGTCAAGCATGACCCGGCCATAACAATTCATGTCTTTTGACGTGGTCGGAACGTGTTCCGCCTTAGCAGGCGCGGCAACGTCCGATGGACCAGCAGCAACCGCCGCAACCGCCGCAGCCGCCGCAGCCACGCCAAGCGCATCCGCCGCATCTGCCGCAACCGCCGCAGCGCCACCAGGCCAATTGCTGGCCTGCTTGTGACTTCGCGATGCCTTCTTTGTCGAAGACATAGAATGTGGCAAGGCTGACGTCGGAGAGCTCTTCCTCACCGAGGAAGATTTCTTGACGCGGAGAGGTATTCTGGGACGGTAGATCTGCTGCAGGTGCGCTCGTTGATGCGGACGCTCCTCCAATCAGCGAAAAGGACACCCCGGCGATTCCCAGTACCGGGAGGGCCTTCTTCAGACGCTTTTGCTTCGTAGATTGCTTCTTTTGCGCCATCGTAGAGACCTCCACTAGATTGCAAATAGTGCTCGACGCGTCAGCGGTAGCATTTTTCGTTCGCATTGCCTAGGGCACCAAGCGAATCCGCGCTGCGGCTTATTCGGCCGGTGCCGCGCCGTACAACCCTGGCAATAGCCGCTGCCGTTGCCGCAGCGACCATTGGCCGAGCCGGTCCATGTAGAGATAGAGCACCGGCGTGGTGTAAAGCGTTAGCAATTGACTAATGACCAAGCCGCCCATGATCGAGATGCCGAGCGGCCGGCGGATCTCGCCGCCATTGCCGAAGCTCAGCGCCAGCGGCACCGCGCCGAGGATCGCCGCCATGGTGGTCATCATGATCGGGCGGAAGCGCAACAGGCAGGCCTGGAAAATCGCGTCGCGCGCGCCGAGGTTGTTCACCCGCTTCTCGTGAATGGCGAAGTCGATCATCATGATGGCGTTTTTCTTGACGATGCCGACGAGCAGGATGACGCCGATGGTGCCGATAATGTCGAATTGCGTGTGGAACAGCATCAGCGCCAACAATGCGCCGACACCGGCCGACGGCAAGGTCGAGAGGATCGTGATCGGGTGAATGTAGCTCTCGTAGAGCACGCCGAGCAGGATGTAGACCGCGGCAATGGCGGCGGCGATCAGGACCGGCTCGTTGCTCAGCGATTGCGTGAACACCTGCGCGGTGCCGGCGAGGCTGCCATGGATCGAAGCCGGCATGTGGATTTGATTGACGGCTTCGTCGATCTCCGCCGCCGCTTCGCCGAGCGACGCGCCCTCCTGCAGATTGAACGAAATGGTGGAGGAGACGAACAAGCCCTGGTGATTGACCGAGAGCGGCGTGTTGCCCGGCTGGTAATGCGCGACTGCGGCGAGCGGGATCATCGTCTCCTTGGCGGTCGAAACCGCGGCGCCCGACGACGTGCTGCTCCTGCCGGCATTGGCGAGCGCGTTGATGGCGGCATTGCGCGCCGAATTGTTGTTGGCGTTGGCGGCGGCGGTTGCGCTCGCTGACGCGGCGGAAGCCGCCTGGGTCGCGGCCGCGGCCGTCACCGTTCCGGCCGGAGAGTTCGACAGCGCCGTGCCCGCGGCGCCGGCGCCCGAGGCCGCAATATAAATATCATCTAGCGAAGCCGGATATTGCGTGTAACGCGGATCGACTTCCATGACCACGTGGTACTGATTGATGGCGCTGTAGATCACCGACACCTGACGCTGGCCGAAGGCGTCGTAAAGCGTGCTGTCGATTTGCGACGCGGTGATGCCCAGCCGCGAGGCGGTGTCGCGATCGATGACCAGATCGGTTTCCAGGCCTTTTTGCTGCTGATCGGAATTGACGTCGGCGAGCACCGCGCTGTGCTCCAGCGCCGTAACGAGCTTCGGCGTCCAGGTGAACAGGTCGTCGGTGTTGTCGGTTTGCAATGTGTATTGATACGTCGAGTTGCTTTGCCGGCCGCCGGCGCGGATATCCTGGACCGCGACCAGGAACAGGCGGCCGCCGGGGACCTTGGCAAGCTGCGGCCGTAGCCGCGCGATGACCTCATCGACCGACGGCCGTTGCGTGATCGGCTTTAAGGCCACGAACACCGAACCGGTATTGATCTGGCCGCCGCCGCCGCCGGAGCCGACCCCGGTAAATCCGACGACGTGTTCCACGGCCGGATCGCTCTGCACGATGTCGATCATCTGCCGCAGCTTCTGCGTCATCGCCTGGAATGACACGCTTTGATCGGCCTGCAGCGAGCCGACCAGGCGGCCGGTGTCCTGGGTCGGAAACAGCCCCTTGGGCACGATGGTGAACAGCACGATGTTCAGGCAGACCGCGCCGAACAGGATCAGCATCACCAATCCGCCGTGGCGCAACGCCCAGGCCAAGGAGTGCTCATACCCACTATGCACGCGGTCAAATAAGGTGCGTGGCCGCGGGCCGTCGTCCACCTCGCGCGGTTTGAGCCACAGCGCGCACATCATCGGCGTGGTGGTGAGCGAGATCGCCAGCGAGATGAGGATGGCGATCGACAGCGTGATGGTGAATTCGCGGAACAGCCGGCCGAGAATGCCGCCCATCAGCAGGATCGGAATGAACACCGCGATCAGCGACAGGCTGATCGACAGCACGGTGAAGCCCACCTCCTGCGCGCCGCGCAACGCGGCTTGCACCCGCGGCATGCCTGCTTCGAGGTGGCGCGAGATGTTCTCGAGCACGACGATGGCGTCGTCGACCACGAAACCGGTGGCGATGGTGAGCGCCATCAATGATAAGATGTCGAGGCTGTAGCCCAACAGATACATGCCGCCGAACGTGCCGAGGATGGAGATCGGCACGGCGATTCCCGGAATCAGCGTGGCGCGGAAATTGCGCAGGAAAACGTAGACGACCAACGTCACCAGCGTAATCGCGATCACCAGCGTCAGTTCCGTGTCGCGCAAAGAGTCGCGGATGGTGGTGCTGCGATCGATGGCGACGGTCACGTTGACGTCGGCCGGCATGGCCGCCTGCAAATGCGGCAGCGACTCCTTCACGCTGTCGATGGTGTCGATGATGTTGGCGCCGGGCTGGCGGAAGACGATGATCAACACCGAAGGTTGGCCGTTGGACAGGCCGAGATTGCGCACGTCCTCAACGGAATCGGAGACGGTCGCGAGGTCCGACAATTGCACGGCGGCGCCGTTGCGGTAGGCGATGACCAGCGGCGCGTAATCGGCCGCTTTGGTGGACTGATCGTTGGTGTAGACCTGATAGCGCTGGTCGCCGTCGTCGATCGTGCCCTTGGGGCTGTTGGCGTTTGCCGAAGCGAGCGCCGCGCGCACGTCTTCGAGCCCGATGCCGTATTTGAACAGCGCCTTCGGATTGAGCTCGACGCGCACCGCCGGAAGCGCAGAGCCGCCGATAATGACCTGGCCGACGCCTGAGATCTGCGACAGCCGTTGCTGGAACACGTTGCTGGCGGCGTCGTACATCTGGCCCTGGCTGAGCGTTTTCGAGGTCATCGCCAGGATGAGGATCGGCGCATCGGCCGGGTTGACCTTGCGGTAGGTCGGATTGCTTTTCAGGTTCGCCGGCAGGTCGGCACGCGCGGCGACGATGGCGGCCTGCACGTCGCGCGCGGCGCCATCGATGTCGCGATTGAGCTCGAATTGCAGCGTGATCCGGGCCTGGCCGATGCCGCTTTGCGAGGTCATCTCGGTGACGTCGGCGATCTGGCCGAGATGGCGTTCCAGCGGGCTCGCGACGCTGGTCGCCACCGTCTCGGGGCTCGCCCCGGGCAGCTGCGCGCTGACCGAGATGGTCGGAAAATCGACCTGCGGCAGCGGCGCCACCGGCAATTTCAAGAACGCCAGCGCCCCCGACAAGGCAATGCCCAATGTCAGCAGCGTCGTCGCCACCGGCCGTGAGATGAATGGCGCGGAAATATTCATGCGTCCGGCCCGCCGCGATCGCGCCGGTTGCCGGTGCCGCGCCCGCTGAAACGCAACGCCAGCCGGTCGAAGTAGAGATAGATCACCGGCGTGGTGAACAAGGTCAGCACTTGGCTGAAGATCAGGCCGCCGACGATGGCCAAGCCGAGCGGCTGGCGCAGCTCGGAGCCGGTGCCGGTGCCGAGCATCAGCGGCAACGCGCCGAGGATCGCCGCCATGGTGGTCATCATGATCGGACGGAATCGCAACAGGCAGGCCTGATAGATCGCGTCACGCGGCGCTTGCCCTTCGACGCGCTCCGCCTCGAGCGCGAAGTCGATCATCATGATGGCGTTTTTCTTGACGATGCCGATCAGGAGGATGATGCCGATGATGGCGATGACGTTGAGGTCGTAGCCCAGCAGCATCAATGACAAGAGCGCGCCGACGCCGGCCGAGGGCAAGGTCGAAAGAATGGTGATCGGATGGACGAAGCTCTCGTAGAGCACGCCCAGCACGATGTACATCGCCACCACGGCGGCGATGATCAGGAAAACCTCGTTGCTTAGTGACGACTGGAAGGCCGCCGCGGTGCCCTGAAACGCGGTGATGAAGCTGTCCGGCAGACCGGCCTTGGCTTCCTGCTGCTCGATGGCCGTGATGGCGGTGCCGAGCGAAACGCCGGGCGCGGTGTTGAACGACACCGTCGTCGCGGGGAATTGGCCGAAATGGGTGATCACCAGCGGACCGGTTTGCAGCTCGATGTGGGTGAAGGCCGAAAGCGGCACCTGCCCGTTGGTCGAAGACGACGACGACGGCAGATAGATCGACGACAGCCCGGTCAGCGATTTCTGCAGCGCCGGATCGAGCTCGAGGATGACGCGGCGCTGGTTCGACTGCGTATAGATGGTCGAGACGATGCGCTGCCCGAACGCATCGTACAGCGCGTTGTCGACGGTGGCGGGCGTGATGCCGAAGCGGCTCGCGGTGGCGCGGTCGATGACCAGATTGACCGCCAGGCCTTGTTGCTGCAGGTCGCTGGCGACCTCGGTGATTTGCGGCAGCTGGTTCAGCTGGGCCACCAGTTTCGGCACCCAGGTGCTGAATTCCGCGGCGTTGGCATCCTCAAGCACGAAATTATACGGCGCGCGGTTGATCGTGGAATCGATGGTCAAATCCTGCGCCGGCTGCATGTAAAGCGTGATGCCGACGACGCCGGAGACCTCGCTTTGAATCCGCCGGATGATCGCGCTGGCATTGAGGTTCCTGTCGTCGTGCGGCTTGAGCGTGATCAGGAAACGGCCGGCGTTGAGTGTCTGATTGATGCCGTCGACGCCGATGAACGATGTCAGATTCTCGACGTCGGGATCTTTCAGGATCTCGTCGGCGAGCTTGCCCTGCAGGTCGGCCATCGCCTCGTAGGAGATGCTCTGCGAGGCCTGCGTTATGGCCTGGATCATTCCGGTGTCCTGCACCGGGAAGAAACCTTTCGGGATCAGCACATAGAGAACGACGGTGAGCCCCAGCGTCAGCACCGCGACCAGTAACGTCAGCGGCTGCCGGTCCAGCACCCAGTTCAGGGCGCGGCCGTATTGGGCGATCACCGCATTGAAAGCCTGCTCGGCGGTGACATCGAAATAGCTGCGCTCGGACTCCGGCCGGTGGCGGATCAGCTTGGCGCACATCATTGGGACGAGCGTCAGCGAGACGACGGCGGAGATGATGATCGTGACCGCAAGCGTGATGGCGAATTCGTGGAACAGGCGGCCGACCACCGCGCCCATGAACAACAAGGGGATCAGCACCGCGATCAGCGAGATCGTCAGCGAAATGATGGTGAAGCCGATCTGCTCGGAGCCGCGTAGCGCCGCATCGAGCGGGTCCATGCCGCCTTCGACGAAGCGGGCGATGTTCTCGATCATCACGATGGCATCGTCGACGACGAAGCCGGTGGCGATGGTCAGCGCCATCAGCGACAGATTGTCGAGGCTGAAGCCGAGCAGATACATGATGCCGAAGGTGCCGACCAACGACAGCGGCACCGACAGGCTCGGGATGATGGTGCCCGGAAGCGTGCGCAGGAATACGAAAATCACGATCACGACCAGGACCACGGCGAGCCCCAGCTCGAATTCCACATCGGAGACCGAGGCGCGGATCGTCACGGTGCGGTCGTTCATCACGGTGACTTCGACGGCGGCGGGAAGCCCGGCGAGCGTCTGCGGCAAGAGGCTCTGGATCCGATCGACGACCTGGATGATGTTGGCGCCCGGCTGGCGCTGCACGCTGAGGATGATCGCCGGCGTAGTATTGGCCCAGGCGCCGAGCTTGGTGTTCTCCGGACCGTTGACGATGGTGGCGACGTCGGTAAGCCGCACCGGTCCGCCGTTGCGATAGGCGACGATCAGATTGCGGTATTGATCGGCGCTGCTGAGCTGGTCGTTGGCGTTGATGGTCGAGGCCTGCGCCGGGCCGTCGAAATTGCCCTTCGGCGTATTGACGTTCTGGTTGCCGATCGAGGTGCGAATGTCGTCGATGTTGAGGCCATAGGCCGCCAGCGCCTGCGGATTGACTTGCAGGCGTACCGCCGGCCGCTGCCCCCCGCTGACGCTGACGAGGCCGACGCCGGTCAGTTGCGAGATTTTCTGGGCGAGCCGCGTCTCGCTCAAATCCTCGAGATCCGTCAGCGCCATGGTTTTCGAGGTGACCGCGAGGGTCAGGATCGGCGCATCGGCGGGATTGACCTTGGCGTAGATCGGTGGCGCCGGCAGGTCGGCCGGCAAGAGATTGCCCGAGGCGTTGATCGCGGCCTGGACTTCCTGCTCGGCGATGTCGAGGCTTAGATCGAGGCTGAATTGCAGCGTGATCACCGAGGCGCCGGCGGAGCTCGCCGACGTCATCTGGTTCAGTCCCGGCATCTGGCCGAACTGCCGCTCCAGCGGCGCCGTGACCGAAGACGTCATCACTTCCGGACTGGCGCCGGGATAGAGCGTCTGCACCTGGATGGTCGGATAGTCGACCTCAGGCAAGGTCGACAGCGGCAGGAACGTGTAGGCCACCATGCCGGAGAGCATGATCGCCGCCATCAGGAGCGAGGTGCCGACTGGACGCAGAATGAAGGGTTCGGAGACGTTCATCGCACCGTTTTATCGTCGCGCCCGCGCGCTACCCGCCGCCGGCACTCGCTATTGGCTATTGTTGCGCCGGTTCTGCGAACGCTCGCCGTTCGGATTTTGTCCGCCGCGCCGTCCTGCAGGTCCGGCGGCCGGCGCCGCGGCGGCGCCCGGCGGCTTGCCGTCGAGCGTGGAGACGTTGACGTGAAGGCCTTCGCGCAACCGGTCGGCGCCGTCGACCACCACATGATCGCCGGCGGCAAGCCCGGTATTGACCGCGGTCAGGCTGCCGTCCGTCGGACCGATGGTGATCGGCCGTACCGAGACGGTGTTGTCGGCGTTGACCACGTACACATACGAACCTTGCTGGCCGTTCGGCGAGCCACGCTGGATCGCGACGGTCGGCACCGTGACCACGTTTTCCAAGGTCCTGACCAGGAGCTGCGCATTGACGAACTGGTTCGGAAACAGCGCGCCGTCGGCGTTGTCGAACTGCGCGCGGAGCTTCACGGTGCCCGTGGTGGTGTCGATCTGGCTATCGACGGCTGACACTTTACCGATTGCCAGCTGTTTGACATTGGCGCGATCGTAGGCGGTGACCTGGAGCGCGGTGCCGGTGTTGTATTGCGGCATGATGTCGGGAAGATCGTCCTCGGGGACCGAAAAGATCACCGTGATCGGCTGCAACTGGGTGACGACGGCGAGATTGCTCGAGCTCGAGGTCTGCACGTAGTTGCCCGGATCGACCAGACGCAGTCCGATGCGGCCGGTCACCGGCGAGACGATATGGCAATAGGCGACATTGAGCGCCTGCGCATCGACTTGCGCCTGATCGAGCTTCACCGTGCCCTGGTATTGCTCGACCAGATATTCCTGATCGTCGGCCTGCTGGCGCGCGATCGAATTCTGCGCCACCAGCCCCTGATAGCGCTTGAGGTCGGTTTGCGCTTGCGCCAATAGCCCTTGATCGTGCGCCAACTGGCCTTCGGCTTGAGCCTTGGCGATTTCATAGGGCCGTGCATCGACTTGCGCCAGGAAGTCGCCCTTGTTGACCAACTGCCCTTCGGTGAAGGCGACTTGGGTCAGTTGGCCGCTGATCTGGGTTTGCACCGTGACGGTCGCGATCGGGGTCACGGTGCCGAGCGCGTTGACCACGACGCGGATATTGCCGGGTGCGACCGTCGCCGCGCCGACCGACTGCAGGCTGCCCGCGGCAAAGCGCGAGGTGGTCGGTTGCGGCGCGCGGGCGGTGTGGACGATTACATAAGCCGCGATGCCGAGGCCGATCGCTATGGCGAGGCCGAGACCGATGCGGAGTTTTGAATAGGGCCGGCTGATGACGCCTGGCTCGGGCGCCGTCCGGCGAAGATTGGGCGCCAGTTCGTCGTCGTTTGTGCGTGTCCGCTCGTCCATCTTGGCGTTCAATATCCCAGCGTTGTCCGCATAGTAATGGGCGCCAACATCCGGCCCTAATGAAAATTCGCTAATGCGCCCGAAGGTTCAGCCGGCGGCGGGCTGGGCGGTCAAGTCCATCGCGGCTCGAATTTCCGGTTCCCAGTCGCACCCGTCTGGGATTCGGCCGTCGAATCAAGCGTTTGGGGGAAGTGCATCGGGTCTTGGGGTCCCCACGGCCAAGCGGTGGTGCGGGCCGTTACTGCGTGACTTGCGGCGCGCTTTGCGGCTGACGCAGCGTGGTATCGGCGGGTGCCGCTTCGACCGCGGGCGGCGTCGATTCGAGTTTTGGCAACAGTGAGAAGCCTTTCATCAATTGCACCTGCGTCGGCAATAACGTCGTGTCCCAGCCGCCACCGAGCGCCTCGATCAGGCTGACGCTGGCGAGAAACAGATTTTGCCGGACGGCGAGCTCGGTTTCCTCCTGGCTGAGCAAATTCGTCTCCGCCGTCACCACGGTGGTGAGGTCGACAATTCCGGAGCGGTATTGATTGGTGAAGACGCGCACCGCTTCGCTGGCGTTTTTCACCGCCTGCTGATCAATGGCGAGCTGCCTCGTAAAGATGCGGATCGCGGCCAGTTCGTCCTCGACTTGTTGGAACGCGGTCAGCACCGTCTGCCGATAGGTGGCCACGCTCTGCAAATAGGCGGCGCGGGCGGCATCGACCTGCGCGCCGGTGAGACCGCCGTTGAACAGCGTTTGCGTGGCAGCCGCGCCGATCTGTTGGATCGAGCGCGCGGCGCTAAATGGCAGGGGAATGGGGCCGACGAACTGGACCATGGCCGAGAGCGACACGTCCGGGAAATAGGCGGCTTCGGCGACGCCGATCATGGCGTTGTTGTCCTGCATGGTGCGCTCGGCGGCCGCAATATCGGGCCGCCGTTCGAGCAGCGCCGAGGGAACCGCAACCGGGGTGTTTGGAATTCTAGAGCCAAGCAGGCGCGGCCCGATCGTCAACTCGGCAGGCGGCCTGCCGATCAAGACCGCGATGGCATGCTCGAATTGGGCCCGTTGCACGCCGACGCTCAGTTCCTGGGCCTCGATGGCCAGGACCTGCGATTGGGCGAGCGCCACGTCGGCGCTGGTTGTCCCCGTCGTGGCGCTGGGCCCGTAGCCGGCTTTGTATTTGTTGAGCGTGATCTCGTAGGTTTCGCGGAACTGCGCGGCGGAGCGGTGCAGGAGATCGCGCAGTGAATCGGCCGCGAGCAGGTTGAAATAGGCGGTGGCGAGCTGGGCCTGCGCCGACAGTTTGGCGTTGTCGAGGTCGGCGGCGCTGGCCTGCGCCAACGACGCGTCGGCTTCGATGGTGCGCCGGACCTTGCCCCAGACGTCGAGATCCCAGCTGCCGTTGATCGGTGCGGAATATTGCGTCGTGTATCGCGTGCCAAGGCCGAAGCCGACGGCGCTGCCGCCGGTCGTGCCGGCGAGCGCTCCGGTTCGCGTGCGGGTGACGCCGTACCCGGCGGTCGCCGTCGGAAACAGCGCGGATTGTGCTTCCGTTATGATGGCGCGCGATTGCTCGTAGGCCGCGGCCGCCGCCGCGACAGTCTGATTTGAGATCTCGACTTCGCGCAGCAGCGCGTCGAGCCTGGAATCTCTATAGGGAGTCCACCAATTGCCGCGGGCGAGGTCGTCGCTCGGCGTCGCGCGCTTCCAGCCCTTGAGCTCCTTGAAGGTCGTCGGAACCGGCGCCGGCTCGCGCGAATAATCGGGGCCTACGGTGCAGCCCGGCAGCAACAGCGCGAGGAGCAATGTCGAGGCGCAGACGTGTTTGAAAAACTCAGCGCTGAGCAACACAGCGCCGCGTAATGCCGCGACGCGCCGCACCCAGCCGTCCTGACGCAATCCAGCATGGGCCAACGCATACACTGCCGAAAACCCGCCGCTGCAGAACCCCAACCAGGAACACGGCCAACCCGGGAACAATGCTCACGCCTGCCGGCGCGGGCCAGCGGGGATGGCTGTGCTCCTACGATCCCGGCCCCCTAGCGATCGCGTTAACCATAACCATGCCCGACGCATGGATGAATATCAACGCCGCAAACTCCCCGGTGGAAAGACTGCGATCCGATCTGCGGAACCTGTGATATTCGAGCGACAGTGCACGCGTCGGGGCGGATAAATATCGGCCCGTCGATTGAAGCATCGCGGCGCCGGTGCGCAAATCCGCCGCTCGATTTTTGATTGAGCGTTCGGTGCGTGCGCCGTTCCGGTGGCGACGAAGTCGCCGCCGCGCCGCCGCTGCCGCGGTTCATTCTTGCGGTCGTGATCGGTTGTGAAGAAAATTTAAGCCGCAGGCGTCTAGCGCGGCTGCTAGGTTGTGCACATCTCGATTGATGCGCAACGCGCACGATGACGTGTGCATTGCAGCATTGCTGGCCTCCAGTCCGCCGGAACGGTCCCAGGCGACCTGGCGTTGGCTTGGGCATCTGGCCCCGACGAGGACGTCATATCATGTGGAAAATCGCGACAAGCGCGGCCGCAATAGGCCTTTCCCTTTGTTTGGCGACAGCTGCTGACGCCAGAGGCGGCGGTTTTGGTGGTGGCGGGGGCGGTGGACATGTTGGCGGCGGAGGTGGCGGCGGTCACTTCGGCGGCGGTGGCGGCGGCGCTCACTTCGGCGGTGGCGGCGGCGCCATGCATTTCGGTGGCGGTGGTGGCGGCATCCATATGGGTGGCGGCGCCATGCGGATGGGCGGCGCGCATTTTACCGCCCACGCGGCGTCGCATTTTAACGCCGGCAGGATCAACGCCGGGCACCTCAGTTCGCATACGGCAACCTCGCATATCGGTCATCCAGGCCGATCGGCATTCCAATCCGCGATCCACGGGCAAGGCGCGCACGGACTCAATCACGTTGCCAACCCGGCGGCTGTTCGCACCGGCCTAGCTGGAGCACACTTGGCTCACGCCAACGCGGCGTTTGCCGGCCGCAGATCCTTTGCCGCTAACCGGCAATTCGCGGGCGCCGGCGCCTTCCATCCGTTCTGGAATCATGGCTGGCATTGGCACAACCATCTCGGTTGGATCGGCCCGCTGTTCTGGCCCTATGCCTACGGCGATTTCTTCTATTATGCGCTGTGGCCCGACGACTATTACGATGCCGATCCGTTCTGGGTCTATGGCTATGGCGACATCTACGAAGGCATCTTCTCGCCGTACCTCTACGACGACTACGTCCAGGGACCGGGCGCGCCGGCGCGGATGGCCGCGCTCACCCAGAGCATGGCGCAGAGCTGCAACGATGAGGCCGCCGAGGTCACCGGATGGCCGATCAATCAGATCAGCGACGCGGTGCAACCGAACCCGCAGCAAAGCGCGCTGCTCGACGATCTCGGCAATGCCGTCGTCAAGGCCAGCGACGTGATCAAATCCCATTGCCCGACCACCGTGTCGTTCACTCCGACCGGGCGCCTCGACACCATGCAGGAGCGGCTGCAGGGATTGGTCCAGGCCGTCAGCCTCGTGAGCGAGCCGCTGAGCAAATTCTATGACTCGCTCAGCGACGAGCAGAAGGCGCGCTTCAACAGCATCAAGCCCGCGACGGATAAGGGCGCGGCGGTAAGCGCATCGGCGGCCAATGCGACGACGCCGAAAACCGACTGCGATGCCTCCGTCATGGCGTGGCCGACCGAGCAGATCGATCAGGCGGTGCAGCCAAATGATGCGCAGCGCGCCAAGCTCGACGCCTTGAAGTCGGCGGCCGCGAACGGCGCCGACATCATCAAAGCGGCTTGTCCGAGCGAAACCCCGAGTACGCCGCCGGCGCGCCTCGCCGCAGCCGGCAAGCATTTGCAAGCCATGTTGCAGGCGGTCGACGCCATCCGCCCGCCGCTGCACGACTTCTACAATTCGCTGAGCGACAATCAGAAGGCGCGCTTCAATACCATGGGCAAGCAACTGTTCGCGCAGACGCAGCAGTAGCCAGTAGGGTGGGCAAAATCGCCTGCGCGTACGTTCATTAAAAAAACACTGCGCGTGAGCGATTTTGCCCACGCGGTGCTGCGCCCATTCGCTGCACAGGGTGGGCTTCGCTCAGCCCACCCTACAGATCAATGAAACAGTTTTGGAAACTTCGTCCGCAGCTTCGTTCGCAAATTGGCGCTGACATCGACCACCGGCGGGAACGTGCCCTTGAGCTTCATGTCGTAGGGGATGCAGGCGTCGACCAGGATGCGGTTATTGAAATTGCCGGGCAGGAACAACGGATCGCGCTTCGACGCCCACGCCTTTTGCACCAGATCGATATCGACGTTGGGATCGAACCGCGTGCACATCGCCCACAGCACGGCATCGAGATCGCCGGCGTCGATGTCGTCGTCGACCACCACGGTCCATTTTCCGGCATAGGCGCCGCCCTGGCAGGCGCAGGCGACGTGCAGCGCTTGGCGCGCGTGGCCGGGATAGCGCTGGCGCAGCTGGATCGCGGTGAAACGTGTGGCCGGACCGGCCTCATGATTCCACACGCCGAGCACGTCGGGCACGCCGCAGGCATCGAGCGCGCGCCAGATTTGCGCCGCGCCGGCGATGCCCTTGAGTAGGCCGGTCTCGTCGACCGGCTTGTGCTGCGGCGCGCAGGTCAGGATCGGATCGTTGCGGTGCAGGATGGTTTTGACATTGACGTAGGGCCGGTCCTGGGTGTCGTCGGAGTAGTAACCCATCCATTCGCCGAACGGACCTTCCGGCCTGGTCTGGCCGGGCACGGTCTCGCCTTCGATGGCGATTTCGCAATCGGCCGGGATCGGGAATCCGGTATACGGCCCGCGCACCACGTCGATCGGCTCGTCGCGCAAGCCGCCGGCGATATCGAGTTCGCTCACTTCCGGCAGCGGGCTCGACGACAGCATGAACAGCAGCGGGTCCTGGCCGCACAGGATCACCACCTTCATCGGTTCGCCGCGGGCGAAATATTTGTCGCGGTGGATACGGCCGTGCTTGCCCTCGGTGATCTGGCAGCCGACGGTCTTGCCGTCATAGACTTGGCTGCGATAGGCGCCGAGATTGAACCAGCCGGCATCGGGATCCTTGGTCATGACGCAGCAGGCGGTGCCGATGAAGCGCGCCTTGTCGGCCTCGTGATGGCGCGGCACCGGAAATTTCAGCACGTCGATGGCGTCGCCCTCGACGACGTTCTCGAAAATCGGCCCGTCATTGACGAAGCGCGGCGGCAGCGGCTTTAGATCCTGCATGCGCGCGTGGTAGCGCTGCACGATGTCGACCTTGCGGTCGTAATCGAGCGGCAGGCCGAGCGTCAGCGCGATGCGCTTGATCGAGGACAATTGCCCGTAGAGCGTGCGATAGCCTTTGGCATAGCCCGGCACGTCGTCGAACAGGATCGCCGGCGCCTGGCCGCGGCTTTTTTCCGTCAGCATGTGGGTGACGGCGCCCATCTCGACGTCCCAGTCCGCACCGGATACGCGTTCGAGCTCGCCGAGTTTTTCCACCGTATCGAGCCAGCCGCGCAAGCCGCGGTAGCTCTGGCGTTGTCCCGCCGCAGCGCCGGCGCTTGCCATGCTTGTCTCCAATTATCTCAATCGGCTGAAAACCGGGTATGAATGCCGGTCCCGAACGTGTCAAGCTGACACGGTCCGTTCCTTCCGATCCGGAGTCCACTGTGGCCATCCCTAAGCCCAACTACAACCCGCCCTTCAACGTCACGCGCGCCAGCCATTCCGTGCTGCAGGTGAAAGACCTGGCGAAGAGCCGCGCCTTCTATGTCGATCTGATCGGCCTGATCGTCAGCGACGAGGACAAGGATACGATCTATCTGCGCGGCGTCGCCGAGGTCTGCCATCACTCGCTGGTGCTCAAGCGCGCCAACGCGCCGCAAGCCGAACGCGTCGGCATGCGCTGTTTCACCGAGGAGGATTTGGAAAAGGCGAAGTCTTATTTCGAGAAGGCCGGCCTGCCGGCACAATGGGTCGAGCGGCCGCACCAGGGGCGGACCTTGCATGTCAGCGACCCGCTCGGCCTGCCGCTCGAATTCTGCGCCACCATGACCACCAAGCCGCGGCTGCTCACGAGCTTCGAGCATCACCACGGTGCCGCACCGCACCGCATCGACCACTTCCAGGTGCTGGTGCCCGACGTGCAGCGCGAGCTGGAATTTTACACGGGCCTGGGCTTCCGACTCTCTGAATATATCGCGCCGGACGGCAGCGACGATCCGCTGTTCGTGTTTTTGCAGCGCAAGGGCAATCCGCACGACATCGTGTTTGCGCCCGGCGCCGGGCCGCGGCTGCATCACTCTGCGTTCAGCATCGGGGAATCGTATCACTTCTTCTATGTCTGCGATCTCGCTTCGAATCTGGGCTTTGCAGAAAATATCGAGTTTGGCCCGGGGCGGCACGGGCCGGGGCTGGCGCTGTTCGTGTACATGCGTGACCCTGACGGCCACCGCATCGAGCTGTTCAACACGCACTATCAATGCATGGACATCGAGGACGAGCCGGTGCGCTGGGACGCCTCCGTCGCCGGTAAGCGGCGCTGGCAGCTGCCGGCGCGCGCCATGTGGTTCGCCGAAGCCAGCCGCTTCGCCGGCGTCGAGCCGCGCGAGCCGGACCACAAGGGCAATCCGATGACGCTTGAGCGATATGTGGCGGTGGCGAAATAGGGGGGTGTCGTGGGGCTGAAGATCAACGTGCAATGGATTGCCGTTGTGTTTGGGCTAGGGGTCGGACTGTCGTCCCACCCCGCCGCGGCACAGGCGTCTAATCCAAATGTGCTTTGGCAGATCGTTCACGGTCAATGCATGCCGGACGAGCAGCTGCATCGCGATCCAAAACCGTGCGCTGAAGTCGATCTCGCCGGCGGCTTCGCGGTGCTCAAAGACATCGCCGGCGCATCACAGTTTTTGCTCATTCCAACGACGGAGATAGGCGGCATCGAGGACCCCTCGCTGCTGGCGCCGCTTGCTCGCAACTATTTTGCCGACGCCTGGCAGGCGCGGGGCTTTGTGGAAAAGGCGCTTGGCCACGCGATGCCTCGCGATACGCTGAGCCTGGCGATCAATTCGGAATCGGGGCGCACGCAAGACCAGTTCCATATTCACATCGACTGCATTCGCGCCGACGTGCGCGAAACGCTATTGAGCGAGCGTCCCAATATCGGCTGGCGATGGACTGTGCTGAAAACGCCGCTTGCCGGCCATCAGTATCGCGCCATGCGCGTCGTCGGGCCGACACTGTTCGGGCACAACCCTTTCAAGCTCCTGGCCTGGGGCGTGCCGGGAGCGCGCGCCGACATGGGCCAGCACACGCTGGTGGTCGTCGGCACGGTGTTCAACGGCAGGGTTCCGGGCTTCATCATCCTGGATGATCATGCCGACCAGGCGCACGGCGACTGGGGCAGCGGCGAGGAATTGCAGGACCACGCCTGCGCGCTGGCCCGTTAAACGCGCCGGTGCAGCCGGTGCTCGATCCACAGCAAGAGCGCGTTGGCGATCGCGGCGAAGACGAACAGGATGATGGCGACCGTCACCATGTCCTCGCTTTGGGCGAGCGACATGTCGCTCATGATCATGGAGCCGAGGCCGAGTTTTGAGGCGAACATCTCGCCGAGCAGCACGCCGAGCAGCGTCACGGTGAAGCCGATGCGCAGCCCGGTGAACACTTCCGGCAACGCAGCCGGCAGCAGCACCGTCGTGATGGTCTGCCATGGTGATAAGTGCAGCGTGCGCGCCGCGCGCAGATAGACCTGCGGGATGGCGCGGATCGCGCCCATGGTGAGCAGCGCGACCGGCAAGATGCCGTGCATGGCGCCGAACACTACCTTGCCCGATATGCCGAGGCCGAAAATCAGCAGCACCACCGGATAAAGCGTGATCTTCGGCAGCGAATAGATCACCACCAGGATCGGCTCGCCGACGGCGCCGGAGAGCCGGTGCGCGCCCATCCACACCCCGATTGCCAACCCGATCCCGTAGGCGAGCAGGAGCGCCAGGCTGAACGCCTGCAGCGTCGCCGCGGCGTTCTCGGCAAACCGTGCTGTCGGCACCAAGTGCACGAGATACGACATGGTCGCCAGCGGCGCTGGCAGCGCCGTCGAGCCGGCGACCTCGTGCAATATCTTCCACACGATGAGCACGACGGCGGCGATGATCAGCGTGTCGGTGGCGCGGCGGGTCGCGGTCACGTCCGGCCTCCGCTGCGCCGCTCCGCCCAGCGCACGTCGAGCGCATGCAAGACCGTGTTGACGACAGTCGCGATGATGAGCAGGAAGAGGATCAGCGCATACATGCGCCGGTTATTGAAATCGGAATACGCATCGGCGATGTCGCGGCCAAGGCCGGCGGGCGACAGAATGAACTCGGCGGCGATGACGGCGATGAAGCCGTAAGACACCGAAAGTTTCACGCCGGTGAAAAGATACGGCGCGGCGGCAGGAAGCTGCAACGTCATGGCGGTGGTCACCGCATCCAGGCGATGCACCCGCGCCACTTTGGTGAGCACGCGCGGCACGCGGTCGAGGCCGTTGAGCGTGGCGATGATCATGGCGACGACGGCGGTGGCGACGCCGATCAGCACGATCGGGATCGGGGAGAGCCCGAAGATCGCGATCAGCACCGGATAGAAGATGAAGATCGGCACCGCGTAGTAGGTGGCAAACAGCGGATCGAGCGCCTCGCGCAGCCGCGGCATTGCGTGAATGACGAGGCCGAGCGCGAAGCCGAGCACGATCGAGACCGCGATCACGATGACGATGATGCCCAAGGTGCGCTCGATGTCGGCATTGATGGCGCCGGAGGCCAGCAGCGCGTAGAGCGACGTCGCCATCTCGGACGGCGGAATGATGGTTTGGTGCCTGATCAAGCCCGATTGGCAGGCGAGCTCGAGCGCGCCGATCATCGCCACGATCACCGCAAGCCGGATCAGGCCGACGCGTGTCATCCCGCGGCCGTGGTCGTCATGCCCGCATGGCCGAGCGCCTTGAGCGATTCGCCGCGCAAGCGATCCCACAGCCGCCCGGTGATCTCGCCGAACGCCGGCTCGGCGACGATCTTGCTGTCGCGCTCGCGCGGCCAGCCGGTGTCGATGATCTCGATGAAGCGGCCGGGCCGCGCCGACATGGCGCCGACCCGGTCGGCCAGCATCGCCGCTTCGTCGAGCGCATGGGTGATGAGCAGCACGGTGGCTCCGGTCGAGCGCCACAGCCGCAACACTTCGTCGCCCATCAAGAGCCGGGTCTGCGCGTCGAGCGCGCCGAACGGCTCGTCGAGCAGGATCAGGCGCGGCTGCAGCACCAGGGTGCGCGAAATGCAGACGCGCTGGCGCATGCCGCCAGACAATTGCGACGGATAGGCGCGGGCGAAGTCTTTGAGTCCCATGAAGGCCAGCGCATCGTCGACGCGGCGGCGTATCTCGGCCTCGGCGACGCCGCTGCGGCGCAACCCGAACGCGGCATTGTCCCACACCGTCAGCCAGGGAAAGCTGGCGTCCTCCTGGAAGACGACGCCAATGCCTTCGGCGACTTCGCCGCTCACCGCCTTGCCTTCGAACGTCACCGTGCCCGCGGTCGGCCGCTGCAACCCGGCGAGCACTTCGAGGAATGTCGACTTGCCGCAGCCCGACGGCCCGACCACGGCGAAGAACTCGCCCTTGCGCAAGTCGAGATCGATAGGCCCGAGCGCGTTGACCGGCGGCTGATTGCCGGCGCCGGGAAAAACGCGCGTTACGGCTACAAGCTGCGCGTGGATATCGCGCGCGACGGCGTTCATTTCACTTGCTGCAAGTCGCTGGGCAGGAACGAGGCGTCGATCATTTTGGCGAGATCGGGATCCTTGTCGATCATGCCGACATATTTCATCGCCCGCACGGTGTTGACCAGAAGCGGCATTTCGATCTGCCCCTCGCTGTAGAATTTCGCATCGACCAGCATTTGCATCAGCGTGTCGACGTCCTTCGGCGGCAGCGGCGCGTAGATCGGCTCGAGGATCTTGCTCGCTTCGGCGGTGTGGCTATAGAGAAATTTCACCGCTTCGCGCCGGCCGGCCAGGATGGCGCGCAATTTCTGCGGATTTTTCTTGATCAGGTCGCCGGTGGCGATGCCGACCGCGGGCGGCAATAGCGGCAAATCCTTCGGGCCGACGATGACGCGGTATTTGCTCTCGCCGCCGCGCGCCAAAAACAAAATGCCCGGAATGCTGGTCGCCTCGACCACATTGTTTTCCAGCGCCGTGAGCGCGCCGGACAGATTGCCGAGCGCGACGCGCTGAATGTCGTTGGGGTTCAGGCCGGCATCTTCCGCCGCCAGCACCGCCGTCATCTCGCCCAAGGATTTCGGATTGGAGATGGCGAACTTTTTGCCCTTGAGATCCGCCATGGTCTTGATCGGCGAGTTCGGCATCACGATGATGACATTGCTCGCCATCGAGCGAGAGCCGATATCGACGATCTTGATGTCTTGGCCCTCATTGATGGCGGCGATGATGCCGGCGGGTGAGGTCTCGCCGTAGCCCAAGTCGCTGGCAAGCACGGCGCGCACCGACGAGCCGCCGCCCTCGCCGGAAATGACGCCGGTGATATCGACGCCGGCGGCCTTGAAGAAGCCCTTGTCGATCGCAACGCCATAGGGCGCGCCGGAGGGATCGGCCTTGTACTGGGTGACGAGGATGTCTTCGGCGACAGCCGGCAAGGGCGCCGCGGCGGCGGCCAAGATCAGCGCTCCGAATAGGGTCTTGGCGAACGCGCCGGCCGAATTGTTGTGGTGCAGCATCCTCATCTCCCTCTGGTGACCCTCGCATTATCGCTCGCCCCCGCCGGAATGGGAATGCGACCAGTTCTCAGTTTTTTAATGCGCCGGGCGTTTACTGGAGCGCCAACGTTTGCATTGCCGGTGCTTCGATGGAAGAATCCCTGACTGAAGCGGGCAACCGCCCCGTAGCCGATGTGTGGCCGCAAAGTAGTGAACTCATGACGCTTCCAGCGGAGAGCGCTCCGCCTCTGGCCCCGGCCGGCACGGTGGACCCGATCTGGCTCAAGTCCTACCCGGCGGGCACGCCCAAAACCATCGACCCGGACAGCTATCGGTCGCTGCACGGCATGCTGTTGGAATCGTGCCGGCTTCACGCCGCGCGGCCAGCCTTCGAAAGCTTGCGGGCGCGCATGACCTATGGCGAGTGGGACCGCGACAGCCGCGGCTTTGCGGCGTTCCTGCGCGAAGAATTGAACTGCGGCGCCGGCGACCGTGTCGCAATCATGCTGCCCAACATGCTGGCCTATCCGGTGGCGTTGCTCGGCACGCTGCGTGCCGGCTTGATCGCGGTCAACGTCAATCCGCTTTACACGCCGCGCGAGCTCAAGGAGCAGCTCAAGGATTGCGGCGCCACAACCATCGTCATCATGGAGAATTTCGCCCACAAGCTCGAGCAGGTCATTGCCGATACCGACATCCGCCACGTCGTGGTGGCGCGGCTCGGCGATTTCGTGCCGGTGCTCAAGCGATGGGCGTTCAATTTCGCCAACTCCTATATCCAGCACGCCGTGCCGGCGTGGCGCTTCGACTCGTTCACGATGCTGCAGGATGCCTGCAGCCGCGCGCCGAGCGAGCATTACGCCGATGCGGACACCCAGGCGACCGACGTGGCGCTGTTGCAATATACCGGCGGCACCACCGGGGTGCCGAAAGGCGCGATGCTGACGCACCGCAACCTGATCGCCAACGCGCTGCAATGCCTGGCGTGGACCGGAGCTCGCGCCAAATATGAGAACGAAACCACGCTGACGCCGCTGCCACTCTATCACATCTTCTCGCTGACGGCGAACCTGTTGTCCATCGCGGTCGTCGGCGGCTTGAACGTGCTGGTCATCGATCCGCGCAATCTCGACCGGCTCATTCGCACCATGCGCGATTCCCACGTCGCGGTGATGTCCGGCGTCAACACGCTGTACAATGCGCTGGTGCACCGGCCCGACTTCGCCGCGTTGGATTTCACCGCGATGCGGCTCCCGCTCGGCGGCGGCGCGGCGATCCAGAGCGAGGTGGCGCACCGCTGGCGCGAGATCACCGGCACCGATCTGGTCGAAGGTTATGGCCTGACCGAAGCGTCGCCGGTGGTGTGCATCAATACGGTGGTGAACCCGAAGCTCGGCACTGTCGGCCTGCCGGTGCCCTCGACCGAGGTGAGCATTCGCGACGACCACGGCGCGATCCTCGCCCCCGGCGATCACGGCGAAGTCTGGGTGCGCGGCCCGCAGGTGATGAAGGGCTATTGGCGGCGCCCCGACGCAACCCAGGACGTGCTCACCGCCGACGGTTGGTTGCGCACTGGCGATATCGGCACGCTCGATGCCGAAGGGTATCTGAAGCTGCTCGATCGCAAGAAGGACATGGTCATCGTCTCCGGCTTCAAGGTGTTTCCGAGCGAAGTCGAAGACATCGCCATGCAGCACCCCGACGTCACCGAGGCGGCGGTGATCGGCGTGCCGGACGAACGCACCGGCCAGGCGGTGAAACTCTTTGTCGTCAGGAACGACCCGGCGCTGACCGAGGCGCAGTTGAGCAAATTTCTCCACGAGCGCTTGGCGAACTACAAGGTGCCGCACATTATCGAGTTCCGCGACGCCTTGCCGAAGAGTAATATCGGCAAAATTCTGCGCAAAGAGCTGCATTAGAACGAACAGGTTTCGCGATGAGCGAAGCGGTTGTGGTCGGCGGCGGCCTTGCCGGTTCGGCCTTTGCCATCACGCTCGCGCGCCATGGCCGCCCGGTCGTGGTTTTGGAAAAGACCACCGGCGCCCATCACAAGGTCTGCGGCGAATTCTTGAGCGCCGAAGCGCAAGCGCTGCTGGTTCGCCTTGGGCTCGATGTGTGGCAGCTCGGTGCGCGACCGGCCGGCCGGCTCGGCCTTGAATTCGGCGGGCGGAACGAAAGGCTGCAGTTGCCGTTTCGCGGCGCCGGCCTGTCGCGCTTCCTGCTCGACCAGGCGCTGCTCGATGCCGCGGCGTGCGCCGGCGCGCAAGTGATCCGCGGCGCGACCGTGACAAGATTGGAGTACGGGCAAAAATCAGCGGTCGTGCACACGACGACGCAACGATGGCCCGCGAGCCACGTCGCGCTCGCCACCGGCAAGCACAATCTGCGCGGCTTGCCGCGGCCGCAAGCGCCGACGGTTGCATTCAAGATGCAGCTCAGCGTGACCGCGGCCGTTGCGGCGATGCTCGAGGATTTCGTCCAGCTCGCGATGTTCCCGGGAGGTTATGCCGGCGTCTGTCTCGTCGAAGGCGGCACAGCGACGATTTGCTGGGTCGTCGATCAGGACGTCGAAGGCCAAGGGGCTGTCACGTGGGACGCACACGCGGCCTTTCTCGCCCAGCGCTCGGATTTTTTCGCAACGCTACTCGCGGGCGCGACTCCGCTGTGGGACAAGCCCGTGGCGGTGGCGGCTATTCCCTATGGCTTTCTGCGCCGCGAGGTGATTTCCGACGCCGTCTATCCGCTGGGCGATCAGCTTGTGGTCATTCCATCTTATACGGGCGACGGCACGTCGATCGCGTTGCACACGGGAATAGAAGCGGCGCGCGCCGTTCTCAGCGGCCAACCGGCCGGCGTTTTCCAGGCCAAAACCATCGCCAAGCTCAAGCCGCAGATCGCCTGGGCGAAGGTCGCCAATGTCGCCTTCGTCAATGCCACGGCGCAGCGGGTGACTGCAGCGGTCGCCCGCGTGGCGCCGTGGGCGGTGCTGGGGATCGCCAGGTTCGTGGTGAATAGGACGCGGCTGCCAGTCTGATGATCACGTTTTGCGGCACGCCACCACATAGCGGAACGGAAAGAACCATTTGATCGAGCTGCGCGAGCGCGGGATGCCGGCTTCCGCCAGCAAGCGCCGCCAATCGGCGGCGACGAAGGCGCGCGATATCGATATCGGGCCGTCGCTCTTCATCATCCGGCTCAACGGCAAGAGGTGGAAGACCGTCTTGACGAAATAATACGGCAGCGGGTGGCGATGCAGGTCGTTGATGAGCCAGCCGCATACGGCGTGGCTGTCCATCCACTTGATAAAACGGACCAGTTCGGCATCGGTCAAATGGTGGGTGAAGTTGCAGCTGATGATGAAGTCGGCCTGCCGCGCCGGATCGAATGAAAAAATATTCGAGGTCTCATAGCGGATATGCATCTCTTGCGGCGTGTCCGCTTCCGCCGATTGCTTCGACCAGGGATTGAGATCGACGCCGGTGAGCTCGGCCTTGAGATCGCGCCGCTGCAAGAGCTTCCAGATTTTGCGCAACATGTCGCCGCCGCCGGAGCCGACGTCGAGCACGGAGACGGTATCTTGCGGCATCGTGTAGCGCACCGTCCGCCCGAGCCAACGCAAGGTCGGCCGATAGGCCAGCGTCAAGACGTTGACGATAGTGAGCTGGCGCAGGCACTGGTGGAATTCGGCGAAATCGACGGTTTCCGAATCCATCAGCTCCGGCTGCATGCTGCGCTGGGCGAAATTCACAGTTGTCATAAGTGAGCCTCTGGCAGGCAAAAATAACATATTTGCGGCGCTGCGGCCGGCTTCCTGCACCTGGGGCGGCATGCTAACCGTAGGCCGCAATCATAAGAGGGAGGACGGCAAGCCCATGGCCAAGCTGCAACTTTCGTTCGCGTGCGGCCTCTACGATCGGATGCAGCCGCTGTACACGGGCGAGGTCACGCCCGACGGCATCGACCTCAATTTCATCGCCATCGATCAGCCGCGGCCGATTTTCGACCGCATGTCGGGCGGCGAGGAGTTCGACGTTTCGGAATATTCGCTTTCCGAATTCAGCCAGCGGTTCACGCGCAAGGAATGCCCGTTTGTCGCCATCCCGGTATTTCCGTCGATCGCCTTCCGCATGGGCTACATCGCCATCAACAAGAAGTCCGGCATCAAGACGCCGAGGGACCTTGAGGGCAAGCGCATCGGCGTGCCGCTCTATACGATGACGGCGGCGATCTTCATCAACGGTATCCTGCATCATGAATTCGGCGTCGATCTCACCAAGGTTCGCTGGGTGCAAGGCGCTATGAACGAGGCGGGGTCGCATGGCAGCCCAACGGTGCTGCCGCTTCTGAAGAGGATGTCGATCGAGAACAACAAGACCGACAAGACGCTTGGCGAGTTGCTGGCTGCGGGCGAGATCGACGCCACTTTGGGCACGAGCCTGCCGGAAGAAATCAGAACCGATCCGAATATCGCGCGGCTGTTTCCGAATTTCGTCGATGTCGACAAGGATCTCTACAAGCGCAAGGGTATCTACCCGATCATGCACACCGTCGCCATCAAGAAGAGCATTTATGAGCGGTACCCGTTCGTGGCGACGAGCCTTTTCGACGCGTTCGTGAAATCGAAGCAAATCGCGCTGCGGAAATTATTCAATCTGCGCGCCGTGCGCTACATGACGCCGTTCCTGATGCGCGAGATCGACGATATCTGGGAGGTGTTCAACGGCGACCCGTGGCCCTATGGCGTAGAGCCGAACCGCCGCACCATCGAGGCCCTCATCACCTATCAGCAGACACTCGGGCTGACGGACCGGGCCGTAAAAGTCGACGACCTGTTCGTGCCCACCTACGGCTGATTTATCACGCGGAAAGAACCATCATGAGCCAACTCGACGATCTGTTGCGCGACCTCGTCGTCGCCAACCGCATCCTCTCCAACGAAGACGTGGTCGACGCCTACGGCCATATCAGCGTGCGCCATCCCGACAATCCGAAGCGCTTCTTCATGTCGCGCTCGCTGGCTCCGGAGCTGGTCGAGCACCACGATCTGATCGAGTTCGACCAGATGGGTGAGCCGGTCAGCGACAAGCGCCAGCCTTATCTGGAGCGCTTCATCCACGCGGCGATCTTCGAGTCGCGGCCCGATATCGTGGCGGTGGTGCATGCGCACGCCGAGGATACCTTGCCGTTCGGTATCGTCTCCAAACCGCTCGAGCCGGTGATCCATTCCGGCAGTTTTATCGGCGGCAAGGTGCCGGTGTGGGACATCCGCAAGAAATTCGGCGACACGGATTTGCTGGTGCGAAACATGGCGCAGGGCCGCGACTTGGCGAAGTGCATGGGCAATGGCAGCGTCGCGCTGATGCGCGGCCACGGCTTTGCCTCGGCGGCGCAGTCGATCATCGAGGTGGTGCGACTGTCAGTCTATCTGCCGCGCAATGCGCGGGTGCAGATGAACGCCATGCGCATGGGCGGCAAGCCAAAACCGCTGTCCAAGGGCGAGATCGCGGCGCGCGGGAAGGGCTACAAGCCGAACGCGCCGGAAACCTGGCGGGCCTGGGAATATTGGGCGACCCGCGCCGGCTGCGGCGACAAAATCGGCAAGCTGCACGATCACTCGCATAAGGACTGAAGACGCCTGCGTGGGGCCGCGGGCCCGTTGTCATCCGCCCTTAGTCGAATCGCGCGCATGCTTGACACGACTAATTTGACCATATTTGCGGACCACTTTCGGCACCTGAATTGATCGGCGCTGCGGCGCTCCGTCATAAGGGAGGCGAGTTATGGGTCTGATCGACGTTCTCAACGGCATGCAGAATGGGCCGCACGGCCCACGTGGTCCTTCTACGGGTGGCGGCGGCGGCATGTCGCCGCTGACCATGGCGGTACTCGGGCTGCTTGCCTACAAAGCGGTGAAAAGTTTCACGAGCCAGCCGGGTACCGCGGCCCCGGCCCCGGCCGCTCCGGGCTCCAGCCAAAGTGCCGGCTCTGGCGGCGGCCTTGGCGACATTCTCAAGAATGGTTTGGGCGGCTTGCTGGCCGGCGGAGCCGCCGGAAGCGTTCTCTCGGGCGGCCTCAACGATCTGCTCAAGCAATTTCAGCAGAGCGGTCACGGCGATGTCGCCAAAACTTGGGTCGATACCGGGCCGAACAAGGCGATCTCGTCCGACGATCTGGCCAAGGCGCTGGGCGGCGATCAGATCAACACGCTCATCGCGCACACTGGATTGTCGCGCCAAGATTTGCTAGCGGGTCTAAGTCAGTATTTGCCGGAGGCCGTCAACCAGCTGACGCCTGACGGGCGGTTGCCGACGGAACAGGAATTGTCGCGGTCGCTTTAGCGGGCCGTCGGAACGGTCAAAACCTTAAAGCTAGCCCCACAACGGAGGAACACAGTCATGACAATACGTTACGCCGCCATCTGCGCGGGCGCGGTGCTCGCCGCCATCGCCATGCAAGGCACGTCGGCCCAGGCGCTGACGATGACCGAGTGCAGCGCCAAATATAAAGCCGCCAAAGACGCCGGCTCGCTCAACGGCATGAAGTGGAACGACTTCCGCAAGGCGCAATGCGGTTCCGACGCGGCGGCCCCGGCCCCGACCACGGCATCTGCGCCGGCCCCGGCGCCCGCGCCGGCACCAGCCCCCACTGCCGCGCCGATCGCGGTCGGCAATGCCGTGTTCCCGAGCGGGGTCAACACCAAGTATTCGAAGGAATCCGCCGGCAAGGCCCGCATGGAGACGTGCCTCGATCAGTACCGGGCCAACAAGACCAGCAACGGCAACGGCGGACTGAAGTGGATCCAGAAGGGCGGCGGCTACTACAGCGAATGCAACAAGCGCCTCAAGGGCGCGGCGTAACGAAACCAGACACAGGAGTTTGCACGATGCGAGTAGCAGTTAGCGCACTGTTGGCGCTCATGATCGGTGTTGGAGCTGCATTCGCGCAGGCTCCGGCCCCAGCCCCGGCTCCGACAACGGCGCCGGCAAAAATGTCGCCGGACGACAAGAAGGCAATCTCCAAATCTTGTTCCGATCAGGCCAACGCCAAGGGCCTGCACGGCAAGGAGCGGAAAAAGTTCCGGTCCGAGTGCAAGCACAACGCCGGCAAGCCGCAGTAACAGGCAGCCTGCCGCAGCGATCGGTGAAATAAAAATCGGAGCGCGGGGTGCCGCGCTCCGATTGTATTTTCAGTCGAACGCTATCTGTTATTGTTATTGCAGCGTCAGCTCGGTGACCTTGCCGTGCTTGTCGCGGCCTTGGGCGTAATACTGGCCGATGTTCTGCATGAGCGCTGCGTCCGACACCGAATAGATCACCGCGTCGGTCTTGCCGGTATTGATGTGGCGCCGCCACAGGAAGTTCGGCACCACGAACAAGTCGTTGTGGCCCCATTCGAAGCGCTTGCCGCCGACTTCGGTGACGCCTGAGCCTTCGATGCACACATAGTAGGTGCCGGCGGTCTCGCGCTTGAGCTCGGTTTCCTCGCCGGGGCGCAACAGCTGCGCCGAGTAGTTGAGCGTCTTGAATACCGGCTCGCCGGTCACCGGATTGACGAAGTCGACCTTGATGCCTTCGTGCGGATCGCCCTTTTCCTTGCGCAGGCTGTGCAGCATCTCCATCACGTCGGCGCCGCGGAAATGGAATAGCGGCGCGGGCGCGTGCCCGACGCCGCGCTGGTGATTGACGAAAGCCGGCTTGATGCCGCCGTGGCCGTAGAGGTTGCGCGAATAACCCTCCGTCACCGAGATCGCCTGGACGTTGGTGTTGCCCTGCGCGCCCGGCATGTTGTGGTCGACCCAGGCGGCGTCGAGGAATTCCATCAGCGGCCAATCCAAGGTGTCGATCCAGATGCAGGGCTCGTCGGCATCGTTGCCGTGGTCGTGCCAAGTGCCGTTCGGGGTCAGGATCAGGTCGCCGCGGTTGGCGGTGACGCGCTCGCCCTCGACGACGGTGTAGCCGCCCTTGTTGGAGAGGATCGTGCGGCTGGCATTCGGCGAATGCAGATGCACCGGCGCGACGTCGCCGGGATTGTAGATCGAGATGGCGCAGCGGATGGTGTTGGTGACTTGCAGCCGGCCGTTGAGGCCGGGATTGAGCAGCAAAATGCTCTGGCGGTCGGCGAATTCGATCGGCGACACGTCGGCCTTGCTGGCGATTTCGGAAATCTGCTGGAGGTAGCCTGAATATTCGTTCCAACGCCACATATAAGGCGCGGTCTTCATCTGGTTGACGGCGACACGTCCGGTGGCGAGCTGACCCGAGCCTTCGCCTGAAGTCTCGCTGAACCACGGTTTCTGCGCCGGCGCATTCGCTTGCGTGCGAACCCAGACATTGTGCTTGCCGGCCTCGGTGTTGATGGCCTCCATCAATTCGCGCGCTTTGTTGGAAAGTCCGCCCGGGGCAGGGGCCTTCATTGTCACCGTGGCCATGGGGTTTTCTCCTGTAAGAACGGGGCGGTTACGTCCCTTTGCGAGAGGTATAGTGGCTCAAACCAGCGTTTGCAAAGGTGTGAGAACCGCGCCGGGCGAGGCGTGCCCCACGGAAAAGGCATAGCGGGCGCCGTGGTTCATCAGCCTGCCGCGATGAAATCGCGGATCGTTTTGGTGAACTCCGCCGGCCGGTCCAGGTTCGAGATATGCCCGGCGCCGGGAAGCTCGACATAGCGCGAGCCGCCAAGCTTTTCGTTGAGCTTGCGCATGGCGGGCGCCGGGGCGTCCTTCTCGCCGCACAGAAACAGCACCGGCCGCTGCACCGAGGCGATGGCGGAAGCGTAGTCATGGTCGGCCAGCGCCGCGGCGCAGCCGATGAAGCCGTTGACCGGCGTCGAGCGGAACATGGCGCGCACCTTGTCGAGATGCGGCGGGTTCTTTGCCACGGTCTCGGCCGGAAACCAGCGCGCCACCGTCGGCTCGACCAACGCCTCGATGCCCTGTTTCTGCGCGACCGCGATGCGCTCCTCCCATTGCGCGCTCGACTGCGGCGTCGATTGGCACGGCGAGTCGCAGACGATGATGCGATCGAAGCGGTCGGGATGGCGCTCGGCGAGGCCAAGCGCGGTGGCGCCGCCCATGGACAGGCCGGCGAAGTGCGCTTTCTTGATCGACAGCGCGTCCATCAAACCGAGCGCATCGGCAAGCAGCGTATCGAACGCATAGCGGCCGGCCGGCACTTCGCTGCCGCCGTGGCCGCGCTGGTCGTAGCGCAGTACGCGGAATGAATCTTTCAGCCCAGCGGCCTGCTCGTCCCACATCGCGGTCGAGGTCGCGAGCGAATTGGAAAAGACGATCCACGGCGCGCCGTCGGGGCCGTCGATCTGATAATTGATGTCGATGCCGTTGGCTTTGACTTTCATGCATGATCCTCTTTGTAGGGTGGGCAACGCGTTCCCAGCGAAGCCGCGTGGGCAAAATCGTGCGCACGCGTTGCCCACGTGGTGAGGTGAGGGCGGACGATTTTGCCCACCCTACTCATTTCGGCAGAAAATCTTCAAGCAGGGCAACCAGCGGCTCCGGCCCCTGGGTCGGCATGAAGTGGCCGGCCTCGATCAGCTCGAAGCGCGCGCCGGGAATCTTCTTCGCCAGCTCCGCACTCCCGGCATGCGGGCGCACGGTGTCGTGGCGGCCGGCGACCACCATGGCGGGGCAGCGGACCAGCGGCAGCATGTGCAGCATGTTGGTGCGCGCCAGCGCCCGGAAGCCAAAGCCGAATCCCACGGGATCATTGCCCAGATAGCGGCCGCGATAGGCGTCGTATTCGGCCGGGTCGCCGAGGTTTTTTGGATACGAGATATCGAGCGTCGTCGGCAACGAGGCGCGCATGCCCTCGCGCATGGCAAAGGCCGCGCGCTCGTCCAGCGCCGCGGCGCGGCTTGGATCGACGCCCGGCGCCGGGTTGCACAGCGTGAGCGATCCGACTTGCTCCGAATGCTTTTCCAGAAAGCGCAAGGCCTGCGTCGCCGCAGCCGCGACCGTCACAAAATGATACGGCGGCGCGAGCCCAAGCCCCCCGGCGAGCGCCTCAAAATCCTCGACCAGCACATCGTTGGAGAACTCCTGGCGCACTTTCTCCGAAAGCCCGGAGCCACGCTGGTCGTAGCGCAACACGCGGTAGCGTGCGGCAAGGCGCGGCGCCATCTTGTTCCACGAATTCATCGTGCCGCCGAGCTCGTGCAGCAGCACGACGGAAGGCCCGCGCTCTCCGGCAAGCGCGTAGTGCAGGCTCACGCCATTGGCGTCGATGAAGGGCACGCAAGTCTCCTCAAAATTCCCGGCCGATCAGGTGATCGAGCGAATAACGGCCGCCGCCGTGGATCAGGAAGTAGAACGTCGCGACGAGCCACATCAGCGTATATTCCATGCCGAGCTTGTTCCAGAAATAGCGGCCGACCCGCCAGCGCTCGAAATTGGTCACGATCAGGAACAGCACCAGCGGCACGCAGGCTAACCGCGTGAACAGGCCGAGCGCGAGCATCGGGCCGGCGATCAATTCGGTCGCTGAGATCAATGGCGCCCAGAACCAGCCGGGCCGATAGCCCCATTTGTCGAGATCGACCGCGAGCATGTGGACGCTGCGCTGCGGCAGTCCCGTGCTGGGGAAAAACCCAAAACTCATGCGCAGGCCGTGCGGCACCATCCACAAGCCAACGACGACCCGCAGCAGCGCTTCGGATATCGGCGCCAGCGTCTGATAGAGCGACGCCAATTGCGGCAAGATCAGCGGCGTTTCACTCATGGTGGCACGCTGGCGCGCACTCAATGCGCCATCAGCACGGGCAGCTTGGCGTTGGCGAGGATGTGCCGCGTGGTGCCGCCGAAAATCATCTGGCGCAGGCGGCTTTGCGTATAGGCGCCCTTGATGATGAGATCGCAGCCGAGCTCGCCGGCCTTGGCGAGCAGCGTCTCGCCGGCATTGCGCTTGCCGGCTGGCTTGAGCGTGATCGGCTCGGCATTGATGCCGTTGAGTTTTAGCGAGCGCGCCATCTGCTCGCCGCTCGGCCCGGCGACGGTCGCGCCCTCCACGGTGCAGATGGTGATGCGCTCGGCGAGGCGCAAAAGCGGCATGGCGTCGGCCATGGTGCGCGCCTGCTCGGTGCTGCAATTCCAGGCGATCAGCACGTTGGTGGCGAGCGAGAGTGGCGAACTCGGCGGCGCGATCAGCACCGGCCGGCCGCTCTCGAACAGAGCGGATTCCAGCGTCACCATGGAGGGGCTTTGCCACTCGTCGCCCGGCCGCGCCAGCACGATGGCGTCGAACACGCGGCCGTAGCTGCCGACGAAGTCGTGGCCGCTCGGCGCGGAATCGAGCCACGAGAACGAGGGCGTCGGCTGCGCCGTGCCGGTGTTCAGCGGCACCTGATGTGCCGTCATGAAGGCGCGGAACAGATCCTCCGCCTGGCGTACCATTTCGGCGTCGTTTTCCTTCACCGCCACCATGGTGAGCCCACTGTCGGGATCCATGGCGACGAGGTCGGCGACCGCGGGGCGCAACGGAAAGCCCTCGATGCAGGAACCGAATTTCTGCGCCAGCAGCAGCGCCGTATCGAGCGCGGACGCCATCGCCGTATTGTGTTCGGTGGGTACCAGAATGGTCTTCATGCACACGCCCCACTTGCCCCCGGCAAAGCCGGCGAGCCGTTTGCCCCTTGCTGGTACCTCAGCCGAGCAATCATACTGCCGCGTGGCGGGATGCCGGACAAGCACTTGCTGCCCGGCGTCGATGCTTATTGTTCCGCCGGTCGGACGGAACAGGCCGGGAAACGCCTGGGAGAAGCGTCATGAGACGCGGGCTTATTGCGGCGTTCGGTCTCGCGCTCTTGTGGACAGCGGCCGCCGGCGCGGAAACGTTCCCGGCCCGGCCGCTCAAGCTGGTCGTGACCTTCGCCGCCGGCGGCGCCGCCGACCTGTTCGCCCGGGTTTTTGCCAACAACATGGGCGCCGACCTGGGCCAGCAGGTCTTCATCGAGGTCCATGCCGGCGCCGGCGGCATGACCGGGGTCGATTTTGCCGCCAAGAGCCCGCCCGACGGCTATACGATCTGCTTCGCCGGCGCCGCTTCGCTCTCCGCCATTCCCTTCATGGTCGCCAAGATGCCGTTCGACTGGCAAAAGGATTTGGCGCTGATCACCACCGTGCTGCGCGTTCCCGAGGCCATCGTGGTATCGCCATCGCTTGGCGTCGACACGCTGCCGGCCTTTATCGCCTATGCGCGCGAGCATCCGGGCAAAATCAATTTCGGCTCGGCCGGCGCCGGCACCATCACCCAGCTCGGCGCCGAACTGCTCAAGGAAGAGGCCCAGATCGACATCGTGCACGTGCCCTACCGCGGCATCGCGCCGGCGGTGACTGACCTGCTCGCCGGTCAAGTGCAGATGGCGGTGGCCGACGTTCCATTCCTGTTGCCGCAGATCAAAGCCGGCGCGCTCAAAGCCTTGGCGGTGACCTCGGCGGCGCGGACGCCGGTGCTGCCTGATGTGCCGACGACGGCGGAAGTCGGTTATCCGCGCGTCAATTCCGACAATTGGTATGGCCTGGTCGCGCCGGCCGGCGTGCCTGGCGATGTGCTCGCTCGTCTGCATCGCGCCGCCATTGCCGCGCTCGCCAGCGACGACCTGAAAAAGCAATACGACACCTTCAACGCCACGCCGGCGCCCGCAACCCCGCAGCAGTTCGCGGCCTTCGTGCTCGCCGAACAGGCCAAATGGGGTCCGGTGGTGCTCAAGACCGGCGTGAAGCTCGATTGAACGCGGCGGTGAATACGATGGCTGATTTGCTGATCCATGACGACGGCGCGGTGCGCATCCTCACCATGAACCGGCCAGAGAAGCGCAATGCGCTGAACTTGGCGCTGAGCGAGGCGCTGTTCGACGCGCTGCGAGAAGCTGACAGCGCAGCGGATATACGGGCGATCGTTCTGACCGGCGCCGGCCCGGCCTTCTGCGCCGGTGCGGACTTGTCGGAGTTCGCCGCGCTGTCGGCTGCCAACGCGGCCCTGGTCGAGCGCCGCGCCGATATCACGGCGAAATTGCACGGTGTCTTTTCGCAGCTGACCAAGCCGGTGGTGACCGCGATCAATGGCGCGGCGATGGGCGGCGGTGCCGGCCTCGCGCTCGCCGGTGACATTGCCATCATGGCGGCGACCGCCAAGCTCGGCTATCCCGAAGTCAAACACGGCATCGTCGCTTCGGTGGTGATGGCGAATTTGGTCCGCCAGGCCGGCCGCAAGGCAGCCTTCGAGCTCGTCGCCACCGGCGAGCCGATCGATGCGTCGCGGGCCGTGGAGCTTGGCCTGGTCAATCGCGCCGTCGCGCTGCAAATGCTGATGCACGAAGCCTTGCAGTCCGCCCGCGCCATGGCGGCCGTGGCGCCGCAGGCCATGGCGGCGACCAAATCGCTGTTCTACAGGGTCGCCGAACTGCCGTTCGATGCGGCGCTCGAAGCCGGACGCGACATGAACCGGCGCATGCGCGCCTTCCGCAAGGACAAGCCATGAAGCTGACCACCGCGCGCTACGCCGTCGCAGGCGGCGTCGCCACACTGACGCTCGATCGACCCGAGGCGCGTAACGCGCTGAACCGCGCCATGTGCGACGACATTCTCGCGGCCACCGCAGCGGCGCATGACGACGCCGAGGTGCGGCTGGTGCTTATCCGCGCGACCGGTCCGGTGTTCTGTGCCGGGGCCGACCTCAAGGAGCGCAAGGGCATGGCGCCGGACGAAGTCCGCGCCCGGCGGCTTGCCGCTTACGCGGCCTACGGCGCGATCGAAAACCTGCCGATGCCAGCGATCGCCATCGTGCACGGTGCGGCGGTCGGTTCGGGCTGCGACATCGCCGCTTGCTGCGATTTTGTCATCGCAACCCCGCAGGCGACCTTCGCTACGCCCGAAGCGCTATGGGGGACGGTCGGTGCCACCCAGCGGCTGCCGCGCATCCTCGGCAAGCAGCTTGCCAAGGATATGATGTTCACCGGCCGCAAGCTCGGCGCCGAGGAGGCCCGCGCGGCGGGTTTTGTGACGCGCATCGTCGATGCCGCCGCGCTCGATGGCGTCATCGCCGAGATTGCCAAAACGATCGCTGCCGCGCCGCAGGCGGCGCTGCGCCAGGCCAAAAGCTGCATCGATCAGGGCGTCGAGCTCGATTCGCGCGGCGCGCTGGCGCTCGAGCTGCAGGCCATGGAAGACAACATCGCCCGCGACACCTGGCGCGCCGGCATCTCGCGCTTCGGCGGGGACAAGCGCTGAGTGCGGCGCCTTTTTGGCGCCGACTGTAATCAGCCTGCAATAATAGTGAGGATAATTACTCGGCTAGGCCGCGCCGCCCGCAGGGTCGCCGCTGGTCATCTGCTAGAATCCCTGTGATTCGCGTCAAAAATAATTGCGCGCCGAGGCGATCGTCATGGGGGATATTTCCAATATTCGGCAACTGATGTCGGCGGCGCGCAGCCGCATCCTCTTGATCTGCCCCGATTGCGGCCAGGAGCACCTGGAATTCGCCGACAGGCTGCGCGGCTCACGCTTTTATGCCTGCACCGGCGACGGCTGCGACTATCGCTTCGACCTCGTCGCCGGCCCGCGGCCGAGCGTTTTCCAAGAATTTGCCGCCGCGTTGCGCCGGTTCTACGCGGCCCTGATCCCGGCGGGCTGAAGTTTTGTAAAAATCACCCCAGCGCTTTAGCCGCGGCTTTGACCAGCGCGACCGGATCGGTGAAGGCCGAAACGCCCACGGCACGGAGCTTTTCGACGGCTTGCTCCGCGCTCATCTTGCGGGCGGCGGCGTGCCCGGCGGCGATGCCGACAAATAAGGGCTTTGGCAGCGGCTCGGCGGCAAGCCACGTGGTCAGCGCCTCGATGCGCTCGGCGAGCGACCGCGAGGCCAGCGTGGTCTGGAAGATGATCGCCTTGATGTTCGGCCGGGCGGCGAGCGCGCGGGCGATCTTGAGCCGCTCGGTCATGGTCTCGTCGGGCGCGCCGCGCAGATTGTCCATAAAACTCGCGGCGCGCATGCCGTGATCGCCGATCAGGTCCATCATCATCATGCCCAGCCCGGCGCCGGAGGTGACGAGCACCACGTCGCCGTCGGTCTCGACCAGCTGGAAGCCGAGCGCCTGCGCTTCGCGCTCGAGCTTTGTCATGGCGTGCTCGGCCAGCCTCCGGCTGATGGCGAACTCGTCCGGGTCGTGACGGAAATCGGCGGCCGCGTCGCGCACGATCTTGGCGTCGCAGGCGATCAGCTTGCCGTCCTTGGTCAGCGCCAGCGGATTGATCTCCAGCAATTCCAAATCCTCTTGGCGCGCGATGTCCGGCAGTCGCGCGGCGTAACGCGCCAGGCGTGCGGCAAGATCGGCCGGAAACAGTTTTTCCCCCAGCGCGGCGAAGATTTTTTCCGGCGTCGTCAGGACGCCAGGCTCGATCGGAATGCGCGCTAGCTTGGCCGTCGTTTCGACATTCTCGCCGCCTTCGGGGGCTATCAGCAATTCGAGCCGCTGGGCGTTGCCGTCGACGCGCACGGCGATAAAAATTTCGCGGGCGATTAGCACGGCTTCTTCGAGCAAGAGCGGGACATTGGCGTCTTCGAGCGCCGGCAGGATCAGCCGGCGGGCGTCGCGAAAACCGTCAAGCGTGTCGAACACTCGCACCAAGCCGCGCTTGCCGCGGCCGCCTTCAAGGAGTTGCGCCTTGAGCACAAAACCCGGCCAATCGGCGACCGCATCGGGCGGGCTTTCGCCGGCATGGACCAGCACGCCGCGCGGCACGGCGATACCGTGGCGGCGCAGCAAGACTTTCCCGTCGTACTCGGCTAGTCGCATAATGGCCGTTCTCTTCTGGCGCCGTCCGGCGCCGCGTCTCCCGGAGCTTAACCCATGTCAGGCCCTGCGCGCCTGCCGTTCCTCACTGACGCGCCATGGCGCGTCGCGGTCGTGAGCCCGACCGGGCGTTATGCGCGCAATCAGGTGGCCGGCATGATCGAGGCCGGTACGCCGCTTGTCGGCGGGGTCGCGCTGGGCCGCAGCGGCACCGATATGGACGGCCTGCCGCTCTACGATCGCATTGCCGATGTCCCGCAAAAGCCGAACATCGCCTTGATCTACACGCCGGCCGAAGGCGTGCGCGATGCGGTTGCCGAATGCGCGGAGATGCGCATCGAGACCATCATGGCGGTGGCCGAATATGTGCCGGTACACGATGCGCTCGCCGCGGCGAATGTTGCTCGCGCAGCGGGAAGCTGGCTCATCGGGCCGAACACGCTTGGCATCTATGTGCCGGGTCGCGGACTGCTCGGCTCCATCGCGCCGAGCTTTTGCATGCCGGGACGGCTGGCGCTGATCATCCGCAGCGGCACATTGGCCTTGGCGATGGCGCGGCAGCTCACGCTCGCCGGCATCGGCCAGCGCATCGTCGCCCATGTCGGCGGCGATAGCGTGATCGGGCGCAATCCGCACGAATATTTGCAGGCGCTGGCCGGTGATGACGCGACATCGGCGGTGCTGTTCTGCGGCGAGATTGGCGGCGACAAGGAATATGCCTTTGCTGATGCCGCGCGCGGCTTTCCGAAACCGGTCTACGCCATGGTGGTCGGCCGCCACGCGCCCGCGGAAAAGCAGATGGGCCACGCCGGCGCACTGATCGGCAGCGCCCGCGAAGGCGCCGACGCCAAGCTTAAGGCACTCGCCGCCGCCGGCTGCCGCATCGTCAAAGGGCCGGAGCAGGCGGTGGCGATGCTGTCGGAGCTCAACGAACTGCGCTAAGGCGCGTGCTTACTCAAAACCGAAGAAGCGCGCCGGGTTGTCGACCAGGACGCGGTCGCGCGCCGTCCGATCGGGCAGATAACGTTGCAGCAGCCCGACGCGCTGCATTTCATGGTCGAGACCGTAGTCCGAGTGTCCGTCCTTGTCGGGCCGCATGAAGCGATGGACGTGCGGCCAGTCGGTGCCCCAAAGGCAGCGGTCCGGTGCGGCCTCATAGAACAGCCGCCCGAATTCGACCGCGTCGTCCCACGGATAGCCGGTGTGCGATCGCAAGTCGCCATTCGACAGCCCGATCCACCAATTGCCGTTCTTGAGCAGATCGAGAATGAGGCGGACCGCCGGTTGCTCGGTGCCGCGCCGATAATCGGGGCCGCCCATGTGGTCGATGATGGCGGGAAAGTCGATTCTGCGCAGTTCGTCGGCGACGGCCAGAAAGTCATCTTCGAAGCCGAACACTTTTACGAACCAGCCAAGCTCGCGGACGCGGTCGAGTCCACGGCGGAATTCCGCGAGGCTTGGCGCCAGTTTGAACCGGCCGCCGAAATTGAACCGTGCGCCGCGCACGCCGACGCCGTTCAATCGGTCCAGCTCCGCGTCGCTGACGCTGTCGTCGACGATGGCGACGCCGCGGTAGTTGCGCTGCGAAGCGTCTTTGAGAACATCGTACATCAGTCGGTGATCGGTGCCGTAAATCGTCGGCTGAACGAAGACCGCGCGTTCGACGCCCATGGCGTCGTGCAGCGCCTTCACCGCCGCAAAGGTGCAATCTTGCGGCGGTGCATAGAGCGCGTCGCGATTGGCGGCCGGATAAGCGGCGGCGTCGCCAAAGATGTGCAAATGGGTGTCGCAGGTATTTTTCGGCAGTCGTTCGGTCATGATTATTGCAAGACGATGTTGGCGTCGCGGATGATCGGTCCCCACTTGGCGTTTTCGCTGGCGATGTAATCGGCCAGCTGTTGCGGCGTGCCGCCGAGCGGCGTCATCCAGATTCTGGCGAGCTGCTCTTTGCCGGCGTCGCTCCCCAGAAATTCGTTCACGCCCTGGTTGACCTTGCCGACGATGTCGGCCGGCGTCCCTGCCGGTGCGAACAACGCGGTCCAGCCGTTGGCCTCGAAACCGGGAAAGCCTTGCTCGGCGACGGTCGGCACATCCGGCAACTCGGCCATGCGTTTGGGGCTGGTGACGGCGAGGCCGGTGAGCATGCCCGACTGCACGTTCGGCACGAAAGTCGGAACGTATTGGACCGAAAGCTGCAAGTCGCCCGACGCCAGATCGGGCAGCGCCTGCGAGGTGATGCGATAGGGCACGTGGCCGATTGAAATGCCGGCGACCTTGTTGAGCAGCGCGACCGTAATGTGTGCCTGCGAGCCGACGCCGACCGTCCCGGCATTGAGCGGACCGCGATGGGCTTTGCCATAGGCGATGAGCTCGTTCAAATTCTTGACCGGCAATTTCGGGCTGCCGACGATGATGAGCGGCGAAGAGGCGAGCAATGTGATCGGCGCAAAGGCGCGATCGGGATCGAAATCGAGGTTCTTGTACATGAACTTGTTGTTGACGATCGGCCCCACCGTGCCGATGAAGAGCGTGTAGCCGTCGGGCTCGGCTCGCGCCACCACGCCCGCGGCGATATTGCCGGTTGCGCCGGGGCGGTTCTCGACGATGAAATTCTGGCCGAAGCGCTGGCTCAGCGACGCATTGATCAGGCGCATCAGCGTGTCGGTGCTCGTCCCCGCGGCAAACGGGCACAGCACCGTCACGGCTCGTGTCGGCCACGGCTCGGCCGCCGGGACTTGAGCCGGCGCGGCGACAAGCCAGATCGCGATGGCCGGCAGCGCCAACAAGGACTCGCGAAGCCGAACGCCATGAAAACGGATCGCGCGCGTCATAGTTGGGCGTGTCATGGTTGGCGCTCCCGGGATTTTTGCCGGGCGACGATCTCGGTAAAGAGCGTGAGCGCCCGTTCAAACTTATCATTGAACAGCCACATCGCATCGAGAATTTCGCTAAATGTCGCGGATGTTTTCGCCCGGTCCGCCCGTCCGAAGGCAAGGATGCTGTTGTTGCGCAAATAGCCCATGACCGTCGGATCGGAAACTTCGTAGGACGTAAAGCGCCCCGAAGCGAGCGCCGATTTGGTCGGGCCGGGAATGATTTGAATAAGCTCGAAAACCTTCATTTGATCGATCGGATTTGGCATCGCTTTGGCGATGTCCGGGATGCGCGGGAAAAGCTCGGCGTGGGCGTTCATGAGACCGTCTCTGACCGCGGTCCAATGATTGAAACGATGATCGAGATTGCCGGCGCGGACCTCTTCCGCGGCGTCGCGCGCGAAGAGTTTGGGATCGAGAGCCATGATCGATTTTCTGACGGCCTGCCATTTTGTTTGGCCGCTGCGATCCTCGGATGGGCCGGTTTGGAAGCTTCCCTTGTATGTGTTCGAGCGCGCATTGCCGATGTTTTGGTTGCCGTTGGTCTCGGCGAAGAACAGGCCCAAGCTGATACGGCCCGCTATCGCGGAATTTGCCGCATCAAGGCCCTTGGCCCGCGCGATGACGGTGCCCAAATCGACGACGTCCTTGAACGGCGTATCGGAGTTTTGCGCGTTTGCAGGCGGCGCCTGCATGATGTTGAACAATGCCACGTATTCGTCGATGAGAGGCTCATTGTCGGCGTCGAAATAAGCCGGCGGTATGGCAAATTTATTGGGCCTCCCGATCTTGTCGGGGCGCGCATCGGTGAGATCCTTGTAGGTGCTCATCATGGCGACGCGGGCAAGATAGAGCGCCTGTCCGGGCAAATTCGGCAGCGGTTGATGGGCGTTTATCTGTGCGCTTCGCTGGTCGAGGATCGATTTGAAGCGACTGAGCGCATCAGTATAGGCGTGGAGCGCATCCGACTGCGATGCCGTGAGCACCGCGGGTTGACCATTGGCCATGGGTGGCGCGAAGAAAAGCCCGAGGCAAAAAAGCCCGAGGCAAACAAGCGCCGCCCGCGCGGTCATATGCGCCGTCACGGCCGTCGCGCCCTAAACTCGCGGCATCTCGAAAATATTGTCGACCACCGTGTAATCGCCACGATAGCCGAGCCGCGCGATGGCGCGGATGCGCGACATGTCGATCATGCCGTCGACGATCACCGCGTCGTCGACATGGATGTTGACCACTTCGCCGATCACCACCTCGTATTTGTGCGGCTTGCCGCTGCCGCTCTTGAGCGACACCGTCTGCGAATAGACGCATTCCAGCGCGATCGGCGATTTGGCGACCCGCGGCGGCTTGACGAATCGCGATGGCGCCATCTCAAGCTTCGCCAGTTCCGGCTCGCTGACGCCTTCGGGATAATCGCCGCCAGAGATGTTCATCTCGTTGCGCAGCTCATAGGTCGCGAGATTGAACACGAACTCGCCGCCGCTCTGGGCATAGTTCTGGCTGTGCTTGCGCGTGTTCGAGGCGAACATGACGAAGGGCGGCTGGCTGGCGCAGAGATTGAAATAGCTGTACGGCGCCAGATTGACCACGCCGGCCGGGCTGATGGTGGTGATCCAGCCGATCGGCCGCGGCACCACCAGCGAGGTGGTCGGGTCGTGGGCGAGATTATGCGGCTCGCTGCGCGGATCGTAGTCCATGGCGGATATCCGGGGTGTGGGGACAGGCAGTATGGATCGTTGGTCGGCGATGATACAGAATGCAAGAGCCGCGAATGTCAACGCCGGGATCGCCGATGAAATTGCACTGGTCGCCACGCTCGCCGTTCGTCCGCAAGGTCATGGTGGTGGTCCATGAGCTCGGCCTTGCCGGCCGCATCACCTGCGTGCGCACGGTCGCGGCCTCGACCAAGCCCCATGCCGCGCTGATGCAGGACAATCCGCTGTCGAAGATTCCGACGCTGGTGCTCGACGATGGCACGGTGATCTATGATTCGCCGGTGATTTGCGAATATCTCGACAGTCTCGACGGCGCTCCAAAACTGCATCCGGTCGAGCCCAAGGGGCGGCTGGTGGCGCTGCGCCGGCAGGCGCTCGGCGACGGATTTTTGGACATGCTGGTGCTGCTGCGTGATGAGCGCCTGCGCGCGCACCCTTCCGATGCGCACAAATCGAGCGCCGCCGCGCGCAAGGCGGCGGTGCTCGATAGCCTGGACCAGGAAGCTGCGGCGCTCGCCGCCGCGCCGTTCGGCATCGGCCACATCGCCATCGGCTGCGCGCTCAGCTATCTGGATTTTCGTTACGCCGACGAGGCGTGGCGAAAAGCTCATCCCCGCATCGCCGACTGGCACGCCACATTCGCGGCGCGGCCATCGGTGCGTGCCACTGAGCCGGTCGACGACGCCTGAACAAATCAAAAAATCAGCCGAGCGTCGGATCGAGCACGATCTTGCCCTGGCCCTCGTGCTCCTCGACCATGCGGTGGGCGTCGGCGGCGCGCGACAGCGGCAATACGCGTTCGATCTGCGGAACGACTTTTCCCGCCGCCGCGGCTTCAAGGCAATGCGGCAGATCGGACGGCGTGTAGCCGGGCCGGCCCTTTATCGTGATGCGCTTGTGATAAAGGTGCGAAAAATCGATCGACACGTTCGGTCCGGCATGCGCTCCCGCGGTGACGAGGCGGCCGTCCATGCCGATGGCGCGGAACGCGGTCGGCAGCACCCTGGGATTGGCGATGTTGTCGTAGAGCACGTCGACGCCTTTGCCGCCGGTAATCTTCATGACTTCGTCGTAGATGTCGTGCGTCGTGTAATTGATCGCGTGGTCGGCGCCGAGTTTTTTTCCGAGCGTCGCGCGCTCTTCCGAGCCGGCCGCGGCGATCACGTGGGCGCCGATCACGTTCTTGGCGATCTGGATGCCGATGGAGCCGAGATTGCCGCCGGCGCCCATGATCAGCACGGTCTCGCCGTATTTGAGCTCGGCGACGTGCATGAGCAGATTCCAGGCCGTCGGCACGTGGCGCATCACCACCGCGGCGCGATGAAAGTCGAGGTTTTGCGGAATGGCGACGCCGGCGCAGGCCGGCACGGCGACCAACTCGGCAAAGCCGCCCGGCCGCTTGATGCCCATCATGCCTTGCGGCCCGTCATAGCCACGGCCGTCCTCGGCGCAGATTTGCAACGGCATGACGCCGGCGGCGGAGACGCGGTCGCCGACGTGCCAGCGGCTGACCTGCGGGCCGACGGCATCGACGATGCCAGCGCAATCGACCCCGGGAATGAGCGGCAGCACCGGGCCGCGATACTGCTCGCGGCCGGCGCGCAGGCTGACATCGAGCACGCGATTGACGGTCGCCGCATGCACCTTGATGCGGATTTCGCCCTGGCGCGGCACCGGGTCGGGAAGGTCCTGGTAGCGCAGAACGTCGGGCGGCCCGTATTCGTGGATGACGATCGCTTTCATCGTTGTTCCTGTGTCATGCCCCGCGAAAGCGGGGCACCCAGTAATCACCGGGCGCGGAGTTTAGCAACACGCATTCGAGAATACTGGATCATCCGCCTGCGCGGATGATGACACGCTGGTGGGGATCGTCATATCGTTCGTGAGGAACGAAGGAGACCGCACTTGGCCGACACGACCGCTATCCTCGCCGACAAGATCGCCTGCGCGGAATTGATTCAGGCCTGGGGCGTGGCGCGCGACCAGGGCAAGTGGAAAGATTTGCGCGCGACGTTCACGCCGGACGGGCACATTTCCGTGTCCTGGTTCCGCGGGCCGTTCGACCAATTCGTCGAGCGCTGCCGCGCCGCGTTCAACGCCGGCCACACCTGGTCGCGGCATCATCTGTTCCCGCCGACCATAAAGCTCAACGGTGATCGTGCCACAGCCGAGACCAGCGTCGTCATCCGGGTGCGGCAAAAATTCAACGGCATCGATGTCGATCTCACCTCATGCTCGCGCTTCCTCGACCGCCTGGAGCGCCATGCCGGCGGCTGGCTCATTGCCGAGCGCGCCGCGATTTATGAGCGCGACCGGCTCGATCCGGTCGAGCCGTCGGCGGCGTTCGACGACCTGTTTGCGGCGGCGAACACCGCGCAATATCCGGAGCAGTACCGCTACATGGCGTTCCGCCTTGCTCACTCCGAAGGCCGTACGCTGGCGCCGGTGATTTATCGCGATGGCGGCCCGGAAACAGCCGATCTTTATGCGCGGTTTTCCGATTTCCTCGCCGGCAAAAGCTCTTGAGGACGTTTAATTCATCTTGACGGCGGTGTGGACTGCGCGCTAGCCGCGAGGTCTGGAGATTCTTTATGGCGGTTTACACCGATGTCGCGGCGGAAGACCTCGCCCGCTTCCTCGCCGGTTACGATGTCGGCGAGCTGCTGTCCTATAAGGGCATCGCCGAAGGCGTGGAGAATTCGAACTTTCTGGTCCATACCAGCACCGGCAATTTCATCCTGACGCTCTACGAGCGCCGCGTCGCCGAGCGCGACCTGCCGTTCTTCTTAGGATTGATGGAGCATCTGGCGAGCCGCGGCATCACCTGCCCGCAGCCGGTGAAGACCAAAACCGGCAAGACGCTGGGCAAGCTCGCCGGCCGGCCGGCGGCGATGGTGACCTTTCTCGACGGCTTGTGGATCCGCCGGCCGAGCGCGGCGCACTGCGCGGCGTTGGGCGAGACGCTGGCGCGGCTGCATCTCGCCGGCAGCGATTTTGCCATGCGGCGCGACAACGCGCTGTCGGTCGCCGGCTGGCGGGCGCTCTACGACGGCTGCCGCGAGCGTGCCCACAAGGTGGAGCGCAATATCGAAACGCTGGTCTCGGCCGAGCTCGACGTGCTCGAACGCGACTGGCCGCACGGTCTGCCGCAAGGCGTCATCCACGCCGATCTGTTTCCCGACAATGTGTTTTTCCTCGGCGACCGGCTGTCCGGGCTGATCGATTTTTACTTCGCCTGCACCGATACGCTCGCCTACGACGTCGCCATCTGCCTCAACGCCTGGTGCTTTGAGAACGATCATTCCTACAACGTCACAAAAGGCCGCGCGCTGTTGGCGAGCTACACCAAGACGCGGCCGTTTTCCGCGGAGGAATGGGAGAAGCTGCCGCTGTTGGCGCGCGGCGCCTCGGTGCGGTTTCTGCTCACCCGGCTGGTCGACTGGCTCGATGTGCCGCCCGGCGCAATGGTGCGGCCGAAGGACCCGCGCGAATATGCGCGCAAGCTTCGCTTTCATCAGAAAGTCAAAAGCCCGCGCGACTACGGGGTGAGCGTGCCGTGAACGCCGCGCTGCCGCACGTCATCATCCACACCGACGGCGCCTGCTCCGGCAATCCCGGCCCGGGCGGCTGGGGCGCGATCCTGACTTTCGGCGATCATGAGAAAGAGCTCAAAGGCGGCGAAGCCAATACCACCAACAACCGCATGGAGCTGATGGCCGCAATCTCCGCGCTCGAAGCCCTGAAAAAACCGTGCCGAGTCGATCTGCACACCGACAGCCAATATTTACGTAACGGCATCATGACCTACATCGCCAAGTGGAAGCAGAACGGTTGGCGCACCGCTGACAAGAAGCCGGTAAAGAACATCGATCTCTGGCAACGCCTCGACGCGGCGCTCAAACCGCATCAGGTGCGCTGGCACTGGGTCAAAGGCCACGCCGGCCACGCCATGAACGAGCGCGCCGACGTGCTGGCGCGCGACGCGATCGCGGAAATCCGGGCAGCGGGGAGGTTGGTGGCAAAACCATAGCCGTCATTCCGGATGCGGCGCAGCCGCAATCCGGAATCCATAACCACTATCCGTCCAGCAATTGCACCGATCGTGGTTATGGATTCCGGGTTCGCGGGCTTTCGCCCGCGCCCCGGAATGACGAGCTACATCGACTTCAGCAAATTATCGGCGCCGGAGATTTCGGCTTTGCCGGGTGCATCCTCGACATTGAGCGTCTTCACCACGCCATCGTCGACCACCATGGCATAGCGCTGCGAGCGCACGCCGAGCCCGCGTTCGGTCAGGTCCGCGGTGAGGCCGAGTGCCTTGGCCCAGTTGCCGCTGCCGTCGGCGAGAAACTCGATGGCGTCGCCGCCCGACGCCTTCTTCCAGGCGTCCATCACGAACACGTCGTTGACGCCGGTCACCGCGATGGTGTTGACGCCCTTGGCCTTGATCGCGGCCGCGTTTTTGACGAAGCCCGGCAGGTGGTTCTTGTGGCAGGTCGGCGTGAACGCGCCCGGCACCGCGAACAGCACCACTTTCTTGCCCTTGAACAATTCGTCCGTGGTTATCGGCTTCGGGCCTTCGCCGCTCATCACCGTGAAGGAGCCGTTGGGTACGCGGTCGCCGACTTTGATAGCCATGATCTCAATCCTCTTTGGGGTCTCTTGGGGGTTATGGAAAAGACGTTGCTCGGATGCCCAAATTAGCGCGGCCCGAGCGAATTAGTCGAGATGGATGGGAACCTCGATGGCGTCGTCGCCGGAGACCGCGGTGAAAGTCAAGGTGACGTCCTTGGCGCTGGCGCCGGGCGGCAGCCCATCGAGATCGAAGGTAAAGCGCCGCAACGCGCCGTCGGTCCCGCTCGGCTCGGGCAGCGGCAGCGACCAGTCGGGCGTCGGGCCTTCGACGAAGAGATCGAGGGGCGCATCCGTGGGTGCGGCGACCTCGACGACGACACGCTCGTGCTCGCCGCCCGGCTCGCGATGGGCCGAAATCACGCCGAACCCTTTGCCGGGGCCGGGGGCGATGCGGCGCGGGACGTGCAGCTCTTCCTTTTCCAGCGCCGTCTCTTCGGCGCCGTCGCCGGACAGCGCCAGCTCGAGCGTCGCTTCCGCCGGCACGCACAGGTTTCCGCAGACGGCATAGTTGAGCTTCAAATGCACCGCCGCATGTTTGGCCGCGTCCTTTGGCACAATGCGCAGCGGCAGCACGACCCGGCCGACATAGCCGATGGAATTGCCGCCGGCGCCGTCGGGAAAGCGCTCCGGCGCCGGCCACTCGACGGCGACCGATTTGACATTCTCGGAGCCGGAAAAATCAAAAGTCGGCGGCACGCCCGAATCGCCAGGCTCCCGCCAATAGGTCTTCCAGCCGGCATCGAGCCGGATTTCCACGCCGGCATGCAGATAAGTCGCGTCGGCGGACTTCATCACCGAACCGGCGATGAGTCGCGCCTGCGCATGCGGTTGCTTGTCCCAAGGCGAAGCATCCTGCGCGCGGGCCGCTGCCGGGCCGGCAAGCGCGGCCAGCGCCATCGTCACAATCGTTAATCGCGGGGCGGCAAGCATGGCCGCTGTCTAGGGCGAAACGCGCGTGCATGCCACTGACATGATTGTGACTATCGGCAAATTGCCACGGTACCGCCGCAACGCCGCCATTGCGCCTGCAGTAAGGCATGGAGGGTATTCATGAACTTTTGACCGCGCCGTTCGTTTGCAAATCCGGATTGATCGGCTAACCTTTCGGGCATGAAATTGCCACGTGGTTCTTCGGCAAAGCGCGGGCGCGGTTATCTGGACGGCCAGATGCTGATCGCCATGCCGGCGATGCTGGACGAGCGCTTCGCGCGCTCGCTGATCTATGTCTGCGCGCATTCCTCCGAAGGCGCCATGGGCATCGTCGTCAATCACCCGGCGCCGAATATCAGTTTCTCCGATCTGTTGGTGAAGCTCGACGTCATACCGGCGGCCGACCGCATCCAATTGCCGACGCGGGCCGGCGGCGTGAAGGTGATGCGCGGCGGCCCGGTCGAGACCGAGCGCGGCTTCGTGCTGCACTCCGCCGACTTCTTCATCGAGAACTCGACCTTGCCGATCGCCGAGGGCATCTGCCTCACCGCCACCATCGACATCCTCAAGGCGATCGCGCGCGGCGACGGCCCGTCGAGCGCCATCCTCGCGCTCGGCTATGCCGGCTGGGCGCCGGGGCAGCTCGAGACCGAGATCCAGGGCAACGGCTGGCTGCATTGCACGGCCGATCCGGAGCTGGTCTTTGGTCCCGACATCGGCGGCAAATACGACAGAGCGCTGAAGAAGATCGGCATCGATCTCGGCATGCTGTCGAGCGAAGCCGGGCACGCGTAAGCGGACGCTATCGCGCCAACTCCATATTTTTATCCGGCTGCAACAGCTCGCGCGCCTTCTCCGCCGTCATCGGCGCGCCGAACACAAAGCCTTGCGCGTATTCGCAGCCGAGCTGCGACAGCTCGACGGCGTCGGAATCCGTCTCCGCGCCTTCCGCCACCACGTCCATGCCGAGATCGTGGGCGAGCGACACGATCGAGCGCAGGATCACCGGGCGCGTGCCCTTTGACGTGGTGCGCACGAACGACTGGTCGATCTTGATGGTGTCGAATGGAAAGCGCTGCAGGTAGGACAACGAGGAATAGCCGGTGCCGAAATCGTCGAGCGCTAGCCCCGCGCCGAGCTCGCGGATCCGCTGCAGCATCTGCGCGGCATGCTCCGGATTTTCCATCACCACGGACTCGGTCAGCTCAAGCTTGAGCGTGCCGCGCGCCACCACCGAGCGCGTCAGCACCGAGCGCAGATCTTGAATCAGATCATGGCGCAGCAATTGGCGCGACGAGACGTTGACGCTGACAAACAGTGGATTGCGGTGGCGCAAGGTGCGCTGCCAGGTGCTCAGCTGCTTGGCGGCGCGCTCCAGCACGAACAGCCCGAGCTCGACGATCAGCCCGGTCTCTTCCGCGATGGTGATGAACTCGGCGGGCGACATCCGCCCGAGTTTTGGATGGTTCCAGCGCGCCAGCGCCTCGAAGCCGGCGACGGAGCGGTCGTCGAGCCGCACGATCGGCTGGTAGAGGATGGCAATCTCTTCCCGCTCGATGGCGCGGCGCAGATCGGATTCCAAGGTCAGCCGGTCGGTCTTGCGCGCGCGCATCGCCGGTTTGAACACTTCGATGCGGTCGCCGCCGCCGCGCTTGGCGTGATACATCGCGAGCTCGGCGTCCTTGAGGACCTCTTCGCCGCGCTGCGGCTCGGTGTCCCCGAGCGTCATGCCGATCGAGCCGGTGACGAAAATCTCGCGGTCGTTGAAAGTGATCGGCGCGCGCAAGGTGCGGCGGATGGTTTGCGCCACGGCGGTGACCTTTTCGGCGCCGGTCTCCGACAATAAAATCAGGGCGAACTGATCGCCGGAGAGCCGCGCCAGCGTGTCCTGCGGCTTGATGACCCGGCTAAGCCTTCGCGCCAAGGTCAGCAGGATCGAGTCGCCGACCGCCATGCCGACGGAGTCGTTGACTTGCTTGAAGCGGTCGAGGTCGATCACCATCACGGTGGCTTTAAGCGCGCTATCGGTCTTGGCGAAGCCGAGCACGGCGTCGAGCCGGTCGAGGAACAATTCGCGGTTCGGCAGGCCGGTGAGGTTGTCGTGCACGGCATCGTGCAGGAGCCGCTCCTCGGCGGTTTTGGATTCGGTGACGTCGGTCAGCGTGCCGACCAGCCGGATCACTTCGCCGTCGGAGCCGACCACCGGCCGCGCCCGCAGCGCGAACCACAGATAATGACCGTCGGCGGTGCGCAGCCGGAAATCCTGGGTGACCCTGCCGCGCCGCTGCTCGAGCACGTTGTCCAGCGTGGCGCGGAAGCGGTCGCGGTCGAGCGGATGCAACACGTCGAGCCACTTCGCCGCCGAGCCTTCCAGCGTGCCCACTTTCAGGCCGAGGGCGGTTTCGGTCTCGGGGCTGGTGAAAACCTTATCGGCGGCGACGTCCCAATCCCAGATCATGTCGCCGGCGCCGGTCAGCGCCAGCGCGCGGCGTTCGACGTCGGACACGATGCCTTGGGTGATGCCGCCGGCGAAGGCGTGCTGCATCACCGTAAAGCCGATCAGCATCACGATGAGAACAAGGCCGCCGAGCAACGCCGGGCCGACGATATCGTTGGTGACAAAGCCCAGGACGGTGAGCGCGGCGCCGATCACCCAGACCACCAGCAGGAGCCAGGTCGGGATCAGCATCACTGCGCGGTCATAGCCATGGGTAGAGAGATAGACCACCAGGATGAAGCCGAACACGGCGACCAGAAACAGCGAGATGCGCGCGATGCCGGACGCGATATCGGGCGAGAACAGCGCGATGCCGACCAGCGCGCCGAGGAAGGCGAGCCAGCCGACGGTGATATGGGCGTAGCGCACGTGCCAGCGGTTGAGGTTGAGATAGGCGAACAGGAACACCAGCAGCGTCGCCGCCAAAATCGCTTCACCCGACGCGCGCCAGATGCGCTCGGCGCCGGCCGACATGTCGAACACCTTGTTCCAGAACCCGAAGTCGATGCCGATATAGACCAGCACCGCCCAGCCGAGCGCGGCCGCGGCCGGGAACATCACGCTGCCTTTGACGACGAACAGAATGGTGAGGAACAGCGCCAGCAATCCGGCAATGCCGATGACGATGCCCTGGTACAGCGTGAGCGAATTGACCTTGTCTTTGTAGGCGTCGGGTTCCCACAGATAGAGCTGCGGCACGTTGGGCGTGCGCAACTCGGCCACGAAGGTGATCACGGTGCCGGGATCGAGCGTGACGCGGAATACGTCGGCATCGGCGCTGTCCTGCGGTTCGGGCGGATCGCCCGAGGACGGCGTGATGTAGACGATGCGTGAGCGGCCGAGGTCGGGCCAGATCAATCCGGAGCCGACCATGCGGTAATGCGGCGCCACGATCAGGCGGTCGATCTGCTCGTCGCCGTTATTGGCAAGTGCGAACACCGCCCAGTTCTTGCCGGCTTCGCGGGCGCGCACCTCGATGCGCCGCACGATGGCGTCGGCGCCGGGCGCGGTCGAAACCTGGATGCGATCGCCTTCGGTGTGCTGCAGGTCGACGGCGTCGGTGAGATCGATAGCCGCCGCATCGGTGCGCACGTTGACGGCCTCGACCGCGCGCGCGGCGGAAATCCCGGCAACGGTGATGATCGCCAAAGCGACAAGGGAACCGCAGGCGCGGAACCTCGTGGCGCGCAAAAATGCCAAGAACAGCCCTCCGAGGCCGGCAGCCGGCGCCGATCGCGCCACGACGGTCACATGTCCCCCGAAACAATAGCGAACCGGCTTTGCGCCGAATTCGCGGCTGCTGGCTTCCCGGGCACCAAAACGAGCCAAAACCCCTGCGCCATAGGGCCTTAGTAGCCCTTGCCACGGTCCAGGGCAAGGATATTGCCGTTTACTTTCAAAGGGTCAGGCCGATCGTGCCGGGTCTTTTGAGGCCCGGATGAGGTGTCGGTGCGTGTGACAAGCGCGGACGGCGGCTTTAACATTTGCCCTGACAAGGAGCGGCAACAATGCCTGCGATCGATCCGGACGATCTGCCGAAGAAGAAGATCACCCACGACATCGGACAGGAACTGGCGTTGCTCTCGGTGGGCGAACTCGCCGAGCGCGTCGCGCTGCTCAAGGAAGAGATCGCGCGCCTCGAAGCGGAGATGAAGCGCAAGAATGCGTCCAAATCGGCGGCGGATATGTTCTTCAAAAAATAAGCTTTCGAAACTTGGTTAACGGCCGTGAGCCGCGTATTTCAAGCCAAACAAATTTGCTTAATGACGCCGGCCGCACATCTCATATTAAGCTGTAGAAAGATTCGGCAAGTTTCTACGATTCCTTAACCTTTCGTTAAGCTTTCTCGTTCATTACAGCTATTGTCCATCTTCTGGACATCGAGTGGCTCCTGTCCACTCTGTTTGACGCCTCCCTGTTATCACCTTGAGCCGCCGGCAACGGCGGCTCTTTTTTTATGCTTTTGCGCTATCAGGGCATTCGGCGTGGCAACGCAGCAACTATGTCGAAAGCTTTGCGGCAACCCCGCTGGACTCGAAGGCCGCGGCGAGCGATGCTGCCCTCCGGTGTGAGGCGTACCAATGTCCGAGAAGCGTTCGATCGAGGCCAATGCGGTCTCCTTCAGTGAGCGGCTGGCCAATTCGCAAGTGTTCGCCACCCTGTTTCGCGACGGGATGGCGCTGGTCGAGGAAACGGCGAGCTATCTCGACGGCGCGGGCCGGGCGGAATCCAAGAAGCTCGAACGCAGCGCCGCTTTGGTTTACGCCACCGAGAGCATGCGGCTGACCACCCGGCTGATGCAGCTAGCCTCATGGCTCTTGCTGCACCGCGCCGTCAAGGAAGGCGAGATGACACTCGCCCAGGCCAGCAAGGAAAAAAGCAAGGTGCGGCTCGCCGCCTGCGACCCGGGTGACGCGAAATCGATCGCGCTGTTGCCGGAGAAGCTCCAGGAGCTGATCGGGCGCTCCGTCAAGCTGCAGACCGAAGTGCGCCGGCTCGACGCCACCATGCACGCGCCGCAGCCGATGAAGATGGCCGTCGGCAACCCGGTCGAGCGGCAGATGGGGCTTCTGAAAGCCGCCTTCGAATCCGACAGCTTGTAATCCCGGCTATTTCACCGGCGCCGCATCGGGAATGAAGCGCTGGCCGAACACCGGCTCCTTGTAGGGCGTCGGCGGCAATTCCCATGCTCCCGTCGACGGCGGCCGCACTTCGGCGTCGACATGGACGTCGAGCAGGAACGGCTTGTTGGCCTTGATGGCGTGTTCGAGCGCTCCGCGAAAATCCTCCGATTTGGTCACGGTGAGCGCTTCGACGCCGGCGGCTCTCGCCCAGGCGGCGAAATCCGGATTGAACGGTTTCTTGTTGGCGCCCTGGTGGAACATGGTGCCGTATTCGCGGCCGCCGAACATGCCGAGCTGGATGTCGCGGATCGAGACCCAGCCGAAATTGTTCCAGATCACCCACACCACCGGAATGTCGTATTCGACCGCGGTGCACAGCACGTGCGGCACCATGGTGAAGCAGCCGTCGCCGGTGACTGCGACGACGGGGCGATCCGGCGCCGCAAGTTTGGCGCCGAGCGCACCGGAGGCGCCGAAACCCATGCCGGAAAAGCCCCAGGAATTGAGCATGCATTGCGGCTGTCGCGCGTTCCAGAACTGCATGTACCAATTGTGGCTGACGCCGACATCGCAGCAGATGATGCCGTCGGGCGGCAGCACCGCCTGGCAATCGGCGACCACGCGCTCGGGCCGCATCGGCGAGGCATGGATATCGAAATTCGGCCGGACGAATGTTTCCCACTCGGCGCGCCATTTGGCGATATCGGCGAGCCATTCCTTCGTGCTCGGTTTGGCGCCGCGGCGATCGAGTTCGGCAAGGAGTTGGCGCAGGAAAGTGCGCGCGTCAGCGAGGATGCCGAGGTCCGGCGGATAGTTGCGGCCAAGCTCGGCCGGATCGACGTCGACATGGATGAGCTTTGTATGCGGGAAATTCCACGAATAGCCGGGCATCCATGACGACGCCGAGCGATCGTCGAAGCGCCCGCCGATGGCGATGACGACGTCGGAACGGCGGCCGGCTTCGTTGGCCGGAAATGCGCCGTTCCTGCCGATGAAGCCGAGCGACAATGGATCGGTCATGTCGATGCAGCCCATGCCATTGGGCGACGAGATCACCGGGATGCCGAGCTTTTTGGCAAACTCGGTCAGTTCGCGGCTGGCTTCCGACAGCGTGACGCCGTGGCCGATGAAGAGTACCGGCCGCTGCGCGTTCAGGATCATGTCGAGCGCGCGCGCGATGTCGTCGGGCGAGGCGCCGCTTCGTTGCGTATTGAAAGGCGGCGCCGGCGGCGGCATCTCGACGTCGTCTTCCTCCTGAAAGACATTGAACGGCACGTCGATATTTACGGGACCCGGCCGGCCGGACAGCATCGTGGTCATCGCCTGGCGCAGCGCCAGCGGCAGCATGTCGACGCGGGTCGGCTGGAAACTGCGCTTCACCACCGGGCGGAGCACATTGACGAAATCGGCCTGAAAATGCCGGTTGATCTCCTGGAACGGGCTGCGGTTGAACTGCGAGGTCGGCACATTGGCGGTGATGGCGAATACGGCCGACGAATCGGTCAGCGCGCAGGCGAGCGGCATGACGATATTGGCCGAGCCCGGCCCGCACGAGGTCAAGGTCGCCACCGGCTCGTGGCGCACCCGGAAATAGGCGTCCGCCATATGGGCCGCGACCTGCTCGTGGCGCGGCGAGATGAGCTTGATGCGGTCGCGCGCCTCGTAGAGCGGATCGAGCATGCCGACATTGCCGTGGCCGCATATGCCGAACACGTAAGGAATATCGTTGTCGATCAGATAGTCGGTGATCAGCTCGGCGCCCTTCATCCGTGGCATTGGCTCTCCTCAAATCCGCAAGACGCGATTATCCGGCGCGCCATAAACGCGACGCCGTCCAGGGTACACATATCAGAGCACGAAATGAACTGCGGAGGAAAACCTGTCGCGAATGGCAAGAGCTTTAGATAACGGTTCTCTGAGCAGCCCGGAGTGCGCTAGAGTCGCGGCGCGACATGTGGCGTAAAGGATGGACCGATGATCCTGCTCTCCAATGGCGGAACGAACGCGCACCGCAGCCGGGCGGCCTCGGATACGATGGTGATCGGCACCGTCGACGGCATCGTTCTGCTCGAGCGCGCCGCTCACGGCTGGACAATCAAGCACCGCGCGCTCGGCGGCTGTTCCGTCAGCGCCGTCACCGCGTCCGAGGACGGCACCTTGTTTGCCGCGACCCACGGTTTTGGCGCCGCCAAGAGCGACGACGGCGGCATGACCTGGACCTGGATCCTCGACGGCCTCGACCACATGGATCTGTGGTCGGCGCGCGCCGGCACGCTTGCGGGCCGCGACGTGGTCTGCGTCGGCGCGTTGCCGGCGCACCTTTATATCAGCGAGAACCGCGGCCGGACCTGGCGCGAACTGCCGGCGCTGCGCAACGCGCCCAGTGTCGCCAAATGGTGCTTCCCGCCGCCGCCGCGCATCGGGCACGTCAAGGATATCGTATTCGACGGCGACCGCTTGCTGGTCGGCATCGAGATCGGCGCTTTGCTGGTGTCGAAGGATTTCGGCGAAAGCTTCACCGAGCTTGTCGTCGATCCCGATCCGGTCGAATGCGATATCCATCGGGTGCTGGTGCATCCCGATCGCCCGCATCGCCTCATCGTCGCCAACGGTATCGTCGGTGTGATGTCGAGCGATGACGACGGCAAGACCTGGCGCAAGAATCCGATGCCGCCCTATGCCGATTATCCAGACGCCATCGTCGTGCATCCCGACGCGCCGGACACGGTGTTCCTGACCGCCGGCGTCGGCTGGCCGTCGCAGTGGTACGCGATCGGCAAGGCGCGCGGCAAGATCGCGCGCAGCCGCGATGGCGGCAACACTTGGCAGAGACTTCTCGGCGGTCTGCCGAACGGCCAGCGCGCCCTGTTCAGCGCGCTCACCATCGAAGCGTGGCCGGGCGGCTCGGCGTTGTTTGCCGTCGACACCGACGGCGAAGTCTTCGAGAGCGCCGATGAAGGCGACACCTGGACGAACGTGGCTGAAGTGCCGCCGGTGTCGAAGGGCGAATTCTACCGCGCTTTGGCGCGCGACCGCGGCAAGCTTGCGGTCGACGACATCGTCGTCGGCAATTCCGCAACCGAGCGGCTCGCCAAAGTGGCCGCGCGTCGCTGAGCAATCAGAAGCGCGGTTTGTAGCCAGATTCGTCCTTCTCGATATGGCCGGCGAACGGGAAGCCGACATGGCCCGGGAAAACCAGCGCGCCGGTCGACGCGCAATCGTCCAAGACGCGGCGGCGGCTCACGCGTGCTTCCTCGGCATTCGAGTTCTTCGGGAAATTCCAGTCCGGATAATAGACCTGTAGCAAGTGATGAAAGACGTCGCCAATGAGCGTCGCGCGATTGCCGCCGACGTTCAGGTTGAAAACAAAATGTCCCGGCGAATGGCCGCCGGCGGGCGCAATGTCGATGAATTCGTCGAGACGATGCGGTCCGGTCACGAGATCGGCGCGCCCGGCTTCGACCACCGGCACGACACATTCACGAAATGAGCCGAATTCCGTCGGTGCCGTCGCGGGATCGTTATCGAGTTTCGAGAAGTAATCGAAATCGAGTTTTGAGAACACGTAGCGCGCGTTGGCAAATCTCGGCACCCACTTGCCGTCCTTGAGCTGGGTGTTCCAGCCGACATGGTCGTGATGCAGGTGGGTGCACATCACGAGGTCGATCTCGTCGGGCCGCGCGCCGGCCGCGGCGAGGCGGTCAAGCCAGGGCGTGTCGAGCATGTTCCACGCCGGCCGCAAGGGCCGCGATTTCTGATTGCCGCAGCAGCCGTCGATCAAAATCTTGCGGCCGTCGAGCTGCAGGAGCCAGCTGTGCACGCTCAGCTTGATCTTGCGCGAGACCGGATCGTAGTGATGCGGGCTGAGCCAGTGCGCGTGCTCGGCGAGTTGTGCCTCGGTCACCGCCGGGAAAATATCCGCCACCGGATAGATCGGCAGATAGGTTTCCTCGATGCGGGTGACGGTGGCGTTGCCGACTTTGAAAACTGACATCGGCCGCGCCCCGCTATCGCCCCGGTGCCGCCGCGGCGGGCTTTAGGTCTTGAGGAAGCCGGAAAACTTCTTCTGGAAGCGCGACACGCGGCCGCCGCGGTCGATCAGGTGCTGCTGGCCGCCGGTCCAGGCCGGATGCGACTTCGGGTCGATGTCGAGGTGCAGCGTATCGCCCGGCTTGCCCCAGGTGGTCCGGGTGGTGAATTCGGTGCCGTCGGTCATGATCACTTTGACGGTGTGGTAGCCGGGATGGGTGTCGGGTTTCATGGTGTTGGTACCGCGTCGGGTCTATCTGTGTTGAGGAATTTGGCCGCTCTATACCGCGACGGGCCCGGCGAGACAAGCGGACGCTGCGTCCTTAAGCGCACGTTGCCAGGGCAGCCCGCAAGCGGCATTGTCCGGCCGAAGCGGCGCCCGAGCCGCCAAAAAGGCATTGCGGCGCATGAATTTCACGACCGATAACGATGCTGCGACGCCGCCGCGGCCGACGCCGTCGGCATCCGCGACGGCAGCCGAGCACGCGGTCTCGGCGCGCCAGCCCGATGCGCCGGACAAGCGCAAGACCAATCTGCGGCCGCTCGCTTCGCTCTTGCCCTACGTCAAGCGCTACCGCGGCCGCGCGCTCGCCGCGCTCGGCGCGCTGGTCGTGGCGGCGCTGACCACGCTGATCGTGCCGGTCGCGGTGCGGCGCATGATCGATTTCGGCTTCACCGCGCGCGGCGTCGAGCTGATCGACAGCTACTTTCTGGTGATGATCGGCGTCGCCGCGCTGCTGGCGCTGGCGAGCGCGTCGCGCTACTTCCTCGTTACCACGCTCGGCGAGCGCATCGTCGCCGATTTGCGCGGCGACGTGTTCGCGCACCTCACCTCGCTCTCCGCCGATTTTTTCGACGAAGCCAAGACCGGCGAGATGATCTCGCGGCTCACCGCCGACACCACGCAGATCAAGGCCGCGGTTGGCTCTTCGGTCTCGGTCGCCTTGCGCAACTTCGTGCTGTTCGTCGGCGCCAGCGCCATGATGGTGGTGACGAGTCCGCGGCTGTCGGCCTTCGTGCTCGGCGCGATTCCGATCATCGTCTTGCCACTCTACGCCTTCGGCCGCGCGGTGCGCCGCCGCTCGCGCTCCGCCCAGGATACGCTGGCCGACGCGTCGGCCTATGCTACCGAACTGATCGGCGCGGTGCGCGTGCTCCAAGCCTTCACCAACGAGCGGGTCGGCATCGCGCGTTTCCGCGCCGCGGTGGAGCGCGCCTTCGAAGCCGCTCGCGATTCCATTCGCGCGCGCTCCGTCCTCACCGCGTTCACGATCTTTCTGGTTTCCACCAGCGTCGTCCTCGTGCTGTGGGTCGGCGCGCAGGATGTGCTGGCCGGACATATGACGCCGGGCCGTCTCAGCCAATTCATTCTCTATGCCGTGCTGGCCGCAAGCGCGCTCGGCTCGCTGTCGGAAACCGGCGGCGAGGTGGCGCAGGCCTCTGGCGCAGCCGAGCGGCTGTTCGAGATTCTCGCCATCAAGCCCGCGATCGCGCGACCGCTGCATCCGGCCGCGTTGCCGCTGCCGCCGCGCGGCGAGGTCGCGTTCGAGGACGTCGAATTCTCCTACCCGACACGTCCTAACGTGTTGGCCCTCAACCAAGTGTCGTTTCAGGTGCGCCAGGGCGAAAAGGTTGCGATCGTCGGGCCGTCGGGGGCCGGCAAGAGCACGATCTTTCATCTCTTGCTGCGCTTCTACGACCCGACCGCCGGCCGCGTTGCGCTCGACGGCGTGCGCCTTGCCAATCTCGATCCGGCGGACTTGCGTTCGCGCATCGCGCTGGTGCCGCAGGACAGCGTGATGTTCGCCACATCGGTGCGCGACAATATCCGCTTCGGCCGGCCGCAGGCGAGCGATGCCGACGTCGAGCGCGCTGCGGACCTCGCCCACGCTGCGGCTTTTATCGCGGCGCTGCCGCAAAAGTTCGATACGCCGGTCGGCGAGCGCGGCGTCACGCTCTCGGGCGGGCAGCGCCAGCGCATCGCCATTGCGCGCGCCATTTTGCGCGACGCGCCGCTCCTCCTGCTCGACGAGGCGACCTCGTCGCTCGACGCCGAAAGCGAGACCCAGATCGCCGCCGCGCTCGCCGACCTGATGCGCACGCGCACCACGCTGGTCATCGCCCATCGGCTGGCGACCGTGCAATCGTGCGACCGGATCCTGGTGCTCGACGCCGGCCGCATCGTCGAGGAAGGCACGCACCAGACGCTGGTCGCGCACGGCGGCCTCTATGCGCGGCTGGCGAAGCTGCAGTTCCAGGGCGCCTGATTTCACGGTCGCCAGCTCATGCGATGCACCGGCTTGCCGGAGATCGGATTTTCGCCGGCGCCGGTAATGAGAAATCCGAGTCGGCGGTAAAAGCCGATGGCGCGGACATTGTCGATGTTGACGTCGAGATCGAGGCCGGCCGGGGACATGAGCTTGGCTTCGGCAATCAGCGTCGCGCCGACGCCGGAGCGCCAATATTCCGGCGCCACCACGATCTGGTCGAGATAAAACGTGCGCGGATCGACGGTGACGAAGCCGATCATCGTGCCGTCGGTTTCCGCGATCACCACTTCGGCGACCGGCAACAGCTCGTTGCGCCAGCGCTCGCGCCACCAGTCGAGTCGCTCGGCGAAATCAAGCTCTGGATACGCGGCTTGCCAAGTTCGCAGCCAAAGCGCGACGGAGGCGTCCTCGTCGCGCGGCTGGTAACGGCGCAACGTCGCCGCCGGCATCCTCACCGCTCCGTCAATTTCAGCTCGATGCGGCGGTTGTGGCTAAAAGCTTCGTCGCTGCTGCCGGGATCGATCGGCTGGAACTCGCCGAAGCCCGCGGCGACCAGGCGCTGCGGCGACACGCCTTTGCTGATCAGATATTGCACCACTGAGATGGCGCGCGCCGCCGACAAGTCCCAGTTCGACTTGAACGGCGAGGTCGCGCTGAGCTGCCGGGTGTCGGTGTGGCCGTCGACGCGCAGCACCCAGTTGATCTCGGACGGAATCTGCTTTTCGAGATCGAGCAGCGCGCCGGCGAGCTGGTCGAGCTCGGCGCGGCCTTCCGGCCGCAGCGCCGCCTGGCCACTGTCGAAGAACACTTCCGACTGGAACACGAAGCGGTCGCCGACGACGCGGATGTCCGGCCGGTTGCCGAGGATGTCGCGCAGCTTGCCGAAGAAATCCGAGCGGTAGCGCGACAATTCCTGCACGCGCTGCGCCAGCGCCAGGTTCAGCCGCTGGCCGAGGTCGGCCAGGCGCAATTGCGAGTCCTTGTCCTTCTGCTCGGAAGCGCCGAGCGCATCTTCGAGCGCGCCGATTTGCTTGCGCAACGCGCTGATCTGCTGATTGAGGTTCTCGATCTGCGCTACGGCGCGCGCGGTCGCATCCTTCTCCAGGTCGATCTTGGCGTTGTCGCCTTCGCTCGGTCCCGGCGCGGGATTTGGGCTCGCGCCGGCGGCGTCGCGCAGCCGGTCGCGCTCGCCTTCGGCGGCCGACAGCGAGGCGCGCAGCTGCGCCATCTGGTCTTCGAGATTGGCTTTGCCGGTCTGCTCCAGCGACAACAGCTGGCTCAGCCGCGAGATCTGCGCATTGAGCCGCGCCAGCGCGGTGTCCTTGCCGGCGACTTCCTGCGACAGGAAGAATTGCGCCACCATGAAAACGGTGAGCAAAAAGATGACCGACAGGATCAAGGTCGACAAGGCGTCGACGAAACCCGGCCAGTAATTCATGCCGCTGTCGCGACGGCTGCGGGAGAGCGCCATGGGACCTCCTGAATATTCTCTCGCCGGTTATCTCTCGACCGGCTCCCGCGCCACCTGCTCCATGAAGCGGCGCAGGTCGCGGTTGAGCTTGGCCTGCTCGCCCGCCCAATCGCGGATCATCTGCTGCTCGCCGCGCATGTGCTGCACGAGCCCTTGGATCGCCTCGGCGAGATTGGCCATGGCGACCGTGGTCGCCTTGTTGGCGCCGCCGTCCTCGATCGAATGGCGCAGCCGCTCGAAGGCGTCGAGGATGCCGGGCGGCAGCGCCGCGCCGCCGCTCGTGGTACCGACGCCGAGGTCCTGCACCGTCGTGGCGAGCCAGTCTTCCAGATTGGTGTAGAAGCGGTTCTGCGCTTGGCTCGTCTGCAAATCGAGAAAGCCGAGCACCAGTGAGCCGGCCAAGCCAAACAGCGACGACGAGAATGAAATGCCCATGCCGCCGAGCGGCGCGGCGAGACCTTCCTTGAGCGCCTCGAACACCGTATCGGCGTCGCCGCCGATTTTCAGGCCGTTGATGATGGTGCCGACGGAAGCCACGGTCTCGATCAGGCCCCAGAACGTACCAAGGAGGCCGAGGAAGACGAGGAGCCCGGTGAGATAGCGCGAAATATCGCGTGCCTCGTCGAGCCGCGTCGCCAGGGAGTCGAGAAAGGCGCGCATGGTCTGCGCCGAGATGACGACCCGATCGACCCTCTCGCCGCCGAGCATCGCCGCCATCGGCGCCAGCATCTTGGGTTCCCGTCTGGCGGCGAGCTTTGGATCGGCGCTGCGGTAGCCGTTGACCCAGGCCACTTCGGGAAACAGCCGGATGACGTGGTGAAACGACAGGATGATGCCGATCAACAGCACGGCGATGATCAGGCCGTTGAGCCAAGGATTGGCCAGGAAGGCGTTGAGGATCTGGCGCTGCAGCACGAACGCGATCAGGCCACACAGGATCAGGAACACCAGCATCCGAATGAGGAAGATGCGGGGTGACGAAAGCTTGGTGAGGTCGTTCGCCATCGGTCCGGTTCAGCGCGCGGAATCGCCGCCCAATAATGGCACAGCGCGTATGACAGGAGAACGCATGTTCGTCACCCTTGACTATCGGCCGCAGCCGGCGAGTTGGCGCAGGTTTTGCGGCGGGTTGATGGCACCTATGGCGCAACGGCCTCCTTGCTTGTCTCCTGACTGGCCTCTTTACCTGCCGCCTTGAGCAGGCGCAGCAGCTCGCGGTGCATGGTGTCGTTGCCGGCGGCGACCTGCCCCTTGGTCAGGACGGCATCTTTGCCGTCGCAATCGCTGACGAAGCCGCCGGCTTCGCGCACCAGGATCATTCCGGCGGCGAGATCCCACGGCGACAGATCGCGCTCCCAATAGGCATCGAGCCGGCCGGCGGCGATCCAGGCGAGGTCGAGCGTCGCCGCGCCGTAACGGCGCAATCCGGCGAAGTTCTGCTGGGCGGCTGCGATTTCATGGCGTGCCAGCGCCAGATCGCCGCGGCCGTAATGCGGCATGCCGCAGGCGACCACGGCATCGGCCAGGCGCTCGCGCGCCGCGACCCGGATGCGCTGGTCGTTGAGGAACGCGCCCTTGCCGCGCTCGGCGATGAACAGCTCCTCGTTGGCCGGATTGTCGGTCAGCCCGGCGACGATGGCACCGTCGCGCTCGAGCGCGATCGACACGGCGAAATGCGGGATGCCGTGCAGGAAATTGGTGGTGCCGTCGAGCGGATCGACGATCCAGCGATGACTCGTGTCGGTGCCGGCGCGGGCACCACCTTCCTCGCCGAGAAAGCCATAGGCCGGCCGCGCCTTGGCCAGTTCCTCGTAGACGATCTGCTCGGCGCGGCGGTCGGCGGCGGTGACGAAGTTGCGCGGCCCCTTGAGCGACACCTGCAAATGCTCGATCTCGCCGAGATCGCGCTTGAGGCTGCGCCCGGCGCGGCGCGCGGCCTTGATCATCACGTTCAGCACGGCGGAATGCAGCATGGCGGTCCCGTACCCGTCGCGGGGGTTTGGCGCAAGTCACTCATCCGTCACCGCGCTTCATCCGCCCCCGCGACAGCGGGGGAGGGGGACCACCCTGCGAAGCAGGGTGGTGGAGGGGGCGCAGGACTCGACGCGCCGCAAGAGTCTCCGTGATATCCGGACATGTTCGCTCGCTTCCTTTTGCGAAGAGAATCTTCCGCAACGAAAACGAAGCTCCGAGTCCAGCGCCCCCTCCACCACGTTCGCTCGCTACGCGAGTTCCAGTGGTCCCCCTCCCCCCGCTATCGCGGGGGCAGGTGCGCGCGATCGTGTTCTCGCAACGCGATCCGCGTCGGAGTTACGTGTCGGGCGAGGCGCGAATTGGTAAAGTCCGCTTCGCTATCCACCACTCGCCACTTGCTTTTCTCTTCCTTCACAAAAGAAGAAGGGAGGCGGAACGCCGGCAAACGCTGGTCACCACCGCCGCATCTTGCGATGCGGCACGCACCCTGCGGGGCGCGCTCGCCTGTCGGC